>MAAC01009619.1_pt1 | contig 144896 bp, 150 predicted proteins | sample 1115981 | NCBI WGS metagenome assembly MAAC01 (sample SAMN04961126, study PRJNA320927) | seawater metagenome | isolation source: sample BD02T64 sea water enriched with oil for 64 days | place: USA:Gulf of Mexico | collected 2013-07-27 | reverse complement strand
CGCCACTACGCACACGTCGACTGCCCCGGTCACGCCGATTACGTTAAAAACATGATTACCGGTGCCGCCCAAATGGACGGCGCTATTCTGGTTTGTGGCGCCACCGACGGCCCCATGCCTCAGACCCGCGAACACATCCTGCTCTCACGTCAGGTTGGTGTCCCCTTCGTTGTGGTTTTCCTCAACAAGGCAGACCTGCTGGCTGAAGACTGTGGCGGCGTGGGTTCAGAAGAATACGAAGAGATGCTCGAGTTGGTTGAAATGGAGCTTCGCGAGCTGCTCGACACTTACGAATTCCCCGGAGACGATACGCCGATCATTGCCGGTTCAGCCCTGATGGCCCTCAACGGCGAAGATGATCACGAACTCGGTACGAGCGCTGTAAAGAAACTGGTTGAAGCCCTCGATAGCTACATTCCCGAGCCCGAGCGTGCCGTTGACGGTGACTTCCTGATGCCCATCGAAGATGTGTTCTCCATCTCCGGTCGCGGTACTGTTGTTACTGGTCGTATTGAGCGCGGCATCGTCAATGTCGGCAATGAAATTGAAATTGTCGGAATTAAAGATACAGAAAAAACCACCTGTACCGGTGTTGAAATGTTCCGCAAGCTACTCGACGAAGGTCGCGCTGGTGAGAACGTCGGTATCCTACTGCGTGGTACTAAGCGTGAAGAGGTTGAGCGTGGGCAAGTGCTGGCTGCGCCCGGTAGTATTCTGCCTCACACTAAGTTCGAAGCCGAAGTCTATGTGCTGAGCAAGGACGAGGGCGGACGCCACACACCTTTCTTTAAAGGTTATCGCCCCCAGTTCTACTTCCGCACTACCGACGTTACAGGTGCCTGCGAGCTGCCGGAGGGCGTTGAAATGGTGATGCCGGGTGACAACGTGAAAATGGTTGTTACCTTGATTAATCCCATTGCGATGGAAGACGGTTTGCGCTTCGCTATTCGCGAAGGTGGTCGTACCGTTGGTGCCGGTGTTGTCGCTAAGATATTCGAATAATGTTTTAGTACCCTAAGTAAAAAAGCCGCTTATACAGCGGCTTTTTTTTGTCTTAAAAAACACATTTGTTGGCTCGAGGCAGTTTGTGCGCAATGGTGGCGCATAAATGAGGCAATAAAAAACCCCGCTAGGAAAACCTGCGGGGTTCTTTAAGAGGAAGGGCGGTTTATTTAGCTGCTTTTCTTTCCTTGGCTTCTGCGATAACGTCTTCGGAAACATTTCTAGGGCAGGGTAGGTAGTGGGAGAATTCCATGGAGAATTGTCCGCGACCCGAGGTCATGGTGCGCAGTGTGCCGATATAGCCAAACATTTCGGCCAGTGGTACGTCGGCTTTAATGCGAACGCCGGTGACACCTTTTTCCTGATCCTTGATCATGCCGCGACGACGGTTGAGATCGCCGATAACGTCACCAACATGGTCGTCGGGTGTGTAGACATCAACCTTCATGATGGGCTCAATAAGTTGCGGTCCGGCCTTCGGCATAGATTGGCGGTAGGCGCCTTTGGCAGCAATTTCAAAGGCGACTGCCGATGAGTCCACGGCGTGAAAGCCACCGTCATAGAGTTCAATTTCAACATCGAGTACCGGGAATTCGGCGAGAGGGCCCATGCTCATCATGCCTTTGAAGCCCTTCTCAATAGCGGGGAAGAATTCCTTCGGTACGTTACCGCCGACAACAACAGAGTTAAATACGAAGCCGGTACCGGGCTCGCCGGGTTTAATGCGGTAGTCAATTTTACCGAATTGCCCAGAGCCGCCTGATTGCTTCTTGTGGGTGTAGCTGTCGTCAATGGGCTGTGTGATGGTTTCGCGATAGGCAACCTGGGGTTGGCCAACGTCGAGTTCAACGCCATAGGTGCGCTTTAGAATGTCGACCTTAATGTCGAGGTGTAATTCGCCCATACCTTTAAGGATGGTTTCACCGGAGTCCTGGTCGGTTTCAACGCGGAAGGAGGGGTCTTCTGCGATCATTTTACCGATCGCGACACCCATTTTTTCAGAGCCACCCTTGTCTTTAGGGCTAACCGCGATGGAAATAACGGGTTCGGGGAAAATCATTGGCTCGAGGGTGACGGGGTCTTTGGGGTCGCAGAGCGTGTGGCCTGTCTGCACATTCTTCATGCCGACAATGGCGATGATGTCGCCAGCCTGTGCCGAGTCAATCTCGTTGCGGTCATCGGCGTGCATTTCTACCATGCGGCCAATGCGTTCGGTCTTGCCCGTATAGGAATTGAGTACGGTGTCGCCTTTATTGAGTGTGCCCGAATAAACGCGAACAAAGGTCAGTGCACCGAAGCGGTCTTCCATGATTTTAAAAGCTAGAGCCTTGAAAGTTTCTTCAGTTGAGACTGTAGCCATTTCACCGGTATTTTCACCTTCATCATCGGTGAGCGGTTGCGGCTTGACTTCCGTCGGGCTGGGCAGGTAGTCAACCACGGCGTCGAGGATGACCTGTACGCCTTTGTTCTTAAAGGCTGAGCCACAGTACGTGGGGAAGAAGTCGAGGGCGATGGTGCCCTTGCGGATGCAGGCTTTGATGTCGTCCATGGCGGGCTCTTCACCTTCCATGTAAGACATCATTAGGTCGTCGTCTTGCTCAACAGCCATTTCGATGAGTTTTTCGCGGTATTCTTCAACTTGCTCAACCATATCCGCTGGGACATCGGTAGTTTCGAAGTTTTCGGGGTGGCCGCTGTCATCCCAGATAAAAGCTTTGCGCGTCAAGAGGTCGACAACGCCGACAAAGTCTTCTTCGGTGCCGATGGGCAGCACCATCACGAGGGGGTTGGCGCCAAGCACTTTTTCAACTTGCCCGACAACGCGGAGGAAATCGGCGCCCATGCGATCGAGTTTATTGACGAAGATAATACGAGCAACTTCTGACTCGTTGGCATAGCGCCAGTTGGTTTCAGACTGTGGCTCTACGCCGCCGGAGCCACAAAAGACACCGACACCGCCGTCGAGGACTTTTAAAGAGCGATAGACTTCAATTGTGAAGTCGACGTGTCCGGGTGTATCAATAATGTTGAAGCGGTGGTCCTTCCAAAAACAGGTGGTGGCAGCAGACTGAATGGTAATGCCGCGCTCTTGTTCCTGTTCCATGAAATCGGTAGTGGCAGCACCGTCGTGAACTTCGCCGGTTTTGTGAATTTTTCCCGTCAACTTGAGGATGCGCTCAGTGGTAGTTGTTTTACCGGCGTCGACGTGTGCGAAAATACCAATGTTTCTGTAGAGGCTTAAGTCAGTCATTGTTTTGCTCGAGTTGATGGGACGAAAAATAGCGCGGCATTATAGCTGAAAATAAACCATGGAATGAACAGCTAATAATGGAAATTCGCGGATAATTAATAAAAAAGCTAGCGCTGGGGATTGAAGGGAGTACGATGCGTGGCCCAATTAGTTAAGTCTGGATATTGGGGTGAGTCAAGCGCCGTGCCTATCGTGGTTGCGGGCTGCGCTGAGGGATTGCTTAATGTTGCTCTGTCGTGGGCTGGCAATTAGATTAATTGAGTTTCGATGGCGTTTTATGTTGACAGCTGCCGGCACTGCCTATAACATTCCGCCTCCGTTTTTCGAGCTGCCGACAATTTGTTGTTCGGGGCTAAACGACTAGATCTGGAGATCTGATTTCAATGCAGGATCAATCGATTAGAATTTGTCTCAAAGCATTCGATCACAAGTTGATCGATGCTTCAGCTGAAGAAATAGTGGCAACTGTGCGTCGCACAGGTGCTCAGATTCGCGGGCCGATTCCGCTGCCGACACGCAAGGAGAGGTTTACGATTTTGACCTCGCCGCATGTTAATAAGGATGCGCGTGATCAGTATGAGATTCGCACCCACAAGCGCTTGCTAGATATTGTCGAGCCAACAGAAAAAACTGTTGATGCTTTGATGAAATTGGATTTGGCCGCTGGTGTGGACGTTCAGATCAGCTTAGGTTAATTATTCGCCGGGCTCGCCCGGAAGTGTAACGCTCTTAAAAGGGCGGCCATAGCGGGTAATAGCCCCGTACACGAAGAGGTTAAAAATGAAGATTGGAATAGTAGGTCGAAAGTGCGGCATGAGTCGTGTCTTTACCGAAAAGGGTGATTCTATACCCGTCACAGTGATTGAGGTTGAACCCAATCGCGTTGTGCAGCTCAAGTCTGAAGAAGTCGACGGCTACAAATCAGTGCAAGTAACTACCGGAACTCGTCGAGTGTCTCGTGTTACTAAAGCCCAGGCCGGCCACTACGCGAAAGCAGGTTCGGAAGCTGGTCGCGGTTTGTGGGAATTTCGTCTCGACGCTGATCAAGATGCCCCCGAAGTTGGTGCCGCGCTAACCGTTGATCAATTCGAAGCCGGGCAAGATGTCGATGTATCTGGTGTCTCAAAGGGTAAAGGTTTTGCCGGTGTTATTAAGCGCTGGAATTTCCAGATGCAAGACGCTACTCACGGTAACTCACTCGCCCACAGGGCGCCGGGTTCTATCGGTCAAAACCAAACCCCTGGTCGTGTCTTCAAGGGTAAGAAAATGGCTGGTCACATGGGCTCTCGCAATGTGACGACGCAGAATCTCGAAGTAATTCGCGTCGATGTCGAGCGCAATTTATTGTTGGTTAAAGGTGCTGTGCCTGGCGCAACCGGCGGAACAGTCATCGTTAGACCAGCAGTAAAGGTCTGAGGGGTTAGCTATGGAGTTGAATATTGCGACACCGGCAGGCGTGAATGGCACAATTAATGTGTCTGACGAAGCCTTCGGTAAAGAATTTAATGGTGATCTAGTTCACCAAGCGGTCGTCGCCTATATGGCCGGTGGTCGTCAGGGGACTCGGGCGCAAAAAACCCGGTCCGATGTGTCGGGTGGTGGTAAGAAGCCCTGGCGTCAAAAAGGTACTGGTCGTGCGCGATCCGGTACTATTCGAAGCCCAATCTGGCGTTCGGGTGGTGTGACATTTGCCGCCCGCCCTCAGGATCACTCGCAAAAGCTGAATCGCAAGATGTATCGAGCCGCTATGCGCTCCATATTGTCTGAGTTGGCGCGTCAAGATCGTTTGGTTGTGGTTGAGTCCTTCGATATTGAAGAGCCTAAGACTAAGGTCTTGGTTGGTCGCCTCGGTGAGTTTGGCTTGAGCGATGTGTTAATCGTTACCGAAGAGATCAATGAGAATTTATACCTCTCGGCGCGCAATCTTCATAAAGTTGAAGTCCGCGATGCCCTTGGTGTGGACCCGGTGACACTAATTCGCTGCGAAAAAGTCATGGTGACTGTGCCCGCGCTTAAAAAGATTGAGGAGATGCTGGGATGAATAAAGAACGCATCTTCAAAGTATTGTTAGCACCGCATGTAACAGAGAAATCGAACCTGGTTGCCGATGCCGGCAATCAAGTTGTCTTTAAAGTCGCGACTACCGCCACTAAGCGCGATGTTAAGGCGGCAGTTGAGGCCTTGTTCGAAGTGCAAGTTAAAGATGTTCGTGTGGTAAACGTAAAGGGCAAGACCAAGCGCAATAAGACCGGTCTTGGTAAATGTTCGGACTGGAAAAAAGCCTATGTTAATTTGGCGGCCGGTCAGGATATCGATTTCATGGCGATTGGATAAGGAGCGTTTACTATGCCAGTAGTTAAGAGAAAGCCAACCTCCCCCGGACGCCGACACGTTGTTAGTGTGGTGCACTCCGACTTGCACAAAGGCGCGCCATATGCACCTTTGCTTGAGAAGAAGAGTAAGAGTGGTGGTCGCAACAACGCCGGTCGAATCAGTGTTCGGCACATCGGTGGTGGGCACAAACAGCACTACCGCGTGATTGATTTCAAGCGCAACAAAGACGGTATCCCCGCAACGGTTGAGCGTCTTGAGTACGATCCTAATCGCACCGCTAATATTGCGCTGCTCTGCTACAAAGACGGTGAGCGTCGCTACATTATCGCACCCAAAGGCCTGAAGGCTGGCGATGCGCTTGAGTCCGGCCCCGCTGCAGCGATTAAAGTGGGTAACACCTTGCCACTGCGAAATATTCCAGTGGGTAGTGTTCTTCACTGCGCTGAGATGAAGCCCGGCAAAGGCGCGCAACTAGCGCGTAGTGCAGGCACATCCTTGCAATTGGTGGCTCGCGAAGGTCGACATGCAACCCTGCGTTTGCGCAGCGGTGAAATGCGTAAAGTGTTATCTGATTGCCGTGCGACAATTGGCGAAGTTTCTAACAGTGAGCATAGTTTGCGCTCGCTGGGTAAGGCGGGAGCATCTCGCTGGCGCGGAGTTCGACCCACCGTTCGTGGTGTGGTAATGAACCCGGTTGATCACCCCCATGGTGGTGGTGAAGGGCGAACCTCGGGAGGCCGTCATCCGGTCAGTCCGTGGGGTATGCCAACGAAGGGGTATAAAACCCGTAAAAACAAGCGTACTGACAGTATGATTGTCCGTCGCCGCGGTAAATAACGCGTTATTAATACGAGGATAAGACTGTGGCACGTTCGCTAAAAAAAGGACCGTTTATTGACCTCCACCTCATTAAAAAGGTGGAAGTTGCAGCAGAAACAAATGATCGTCGACCCATTAAGACATGGTCGCGTCGCTCAATGATTCTGCCTCAAATGGTTAGTTTGACAATAGCCGTACACAATGGGCGTCTACACGTACCTATTGTGATAACGGAAGAGATGGTTGGTCATAAATTGGGTGAGTTCGCCCCAACTCGGACTTATCGCGGACACGTTGCTGACAAAAAGGCGCGGCGTTAATCGCTAGCTTGACGAGGTAATTATTGTGGAAGTAGCTGCAAAATTAAAAGGCGCACAATTATCGGCGCAAAAAGCTCGCCTGATCGCTGATCAGGTGCGTGGCAAGCCGGTAGAGCAGGCGCTCGATATACTCTCTTTCAGTAACCGCAAAGGTGCGGCGATTGTTAAGAAAGTACTAGAATCGGCAATCGCAAATGCCGAGCACAATGAAGGTGCGGACGTTGATGAGTTGAAGGTTTCGACCATCTTTGTCGATGAGGGTGTGACCATGAAACGTCTTATGCCCAGAGCAAAGGGTCGCGCTGATCGAATTTTGAAGCGTTCCTGTCATATCACCGTAAAAGTTGCTGGATAATTAGGCTTAGGAGCTGACATGGGTCAGAAAGTACATCCAATAGGTATAAGGCTAGGTATTGTCAAAAAGCATACCTCAGTCTGGTATGCCGACAAGGCAGACTACGCAGTTAAGCTAAATAGCGATCTGCGAGTTCGTAGCATGATTCAAAAGCGCTTGGCTCACGCCTCCGTTAGTCGCATTGAAATCGAGCGACCATCTGCGTCTGCCAGGATCACCATTCATACTGCACGCCCCGGTATCGTTATCGGTAAGCGTGGTGAAGACGTTGATAAGCTGCGTGCAGCTGTCACTGCCGAAATGGGTGTTCCTGTTCATATCAACATCGAAGAAATTCGAAAGCCTGATCTGGATGCAACCTTGGTTGCACAGAACGTAACTCAGCAGCTTGAGCGACGGGTTATGTTTCGACGCGCCATGAAGCGCGCAGTGCAAAACGCCATCCGCCAAGGCGCAAAAGGTATCAAGATCCAAATTGGTGGTCGTCTCGGCGGCGCAGAAATCGCGCGCTCAGAATGGTATCGCGAAGGCCGTGTGCCACTGCATACCTTCCGTGCTGATATCGATTATGCCCATGAAGAAGCGGCTACTACCTACGGCATCATTGGTGTCAAGGTATGGATTTTTAAAGGCGAAGTACTGGGTACGGAAGAATCCGAGCCCACTCCGTCAAAAAAGAAGTAATCTGCGAATAAGGGTCGAGCGAGATGCTGCAACCAAAACGAACAAAATACCGCAAGATGCACAAAGGTCGCAATCGTGGCTTGGCGCAACGCGGAAGTAAGGTAAACTTTGGCGAATATGGCCTCAAGGCTGTAGGACGCGGGCGCCTGACGGCGCGACAAATTGAAGCTGCAAGACGTGCCATGACGCGACATGTAAAACGCGGTGGTAAAATTTGGATCCGTGTTTTTCCAGATAAGCCCATAACCCAAAAGCCTCTCGAGGTAAGAATGGGTAAAGGTAAGGGTAACGTTGAGTATTGGGTTGCGCTGATTCAGCCAGGCCGCATTATTTATGAAATGGAAGGTGTATCTGAAGAGATAGCACGTGAAGCGTTCGCGCTTGCCGCCGCTAAGCTACCCATCCAGACAACTTTTGTTAAGCGGACGGTGATGTGATGAAAGCTAGTGAACTTCACGATAAAACGCCTGAAGAATTAAATGCAGCCCTTCTGGGTGAGCTAGAAGCACAGTTCAAGCTCAGAATGAAGCGTTCGACTGGGCAGCTCAATGAAAATCATGAGATGAAAGTTGCTCGTCGTAATGTTGCGCGCATCAAGACTGTTCTCAACCAGAAAGCAAACGAACAAGCAGGTGGTCAGTAATGACAGCAAGCACTACAGCGCGGACCCTGTCTGGCAGGGTCGTCAGCGACAAAATGGACAAAACCGTAACTGTCTTGATTGAGCGTCGTGTTAAGCACGCCCTATATGGCAAGTACATAAGCCGGTCCACTAAGCTTAAAGCACATGATGAGGCCAATGAGTGCCGCACTGGTGACCTCGTCACCATCGCAGAAACTCGACCTCTGTCAAAAACCAAGTCCTGGGCTTTGGTTAATATTGTAGAGCGCGCAACTGCCGTTTAAGTGCCGCTGCACAGGTTTGGAGTAGGGAATGATACAGACACAAAGTTATCTCGAAGTGGCCGACAATAGCGGTGCGCGCAGAGTAATGTGCATTAAAGTTTTAGGTGGCTCACACCGTCGTTATGCGTCGGTTGGAGACATCATCAAAGTTACCGTTAAAGAAGCAATTCCACGCGGTAAAGTTAAGAAAGGCCAGGTAATGAACGCTGTTGTAGTGCGCACCCGCAAGGGTGTACGTCGCTCCGACGGTAGCTTGATTAAGTTCGCCGACAACGCGGCAGTGCTACTGAATGCACAAAATGCCCCAATCGGCACCCGCATTTTTGGCCCGGTAACACGTGAGCTAAGAAGTGAGCGTTTTATGAAAATAGTCTCTCTGGCACCCGAAGTACTTTAGGTTTAGCAGGCAAATATTATGGCGATGAAAAAAATCAGGCGCGATGATGACGTTATCGTTATTGCCGGCCGCGACAAGGGCAAGCGAGGTAAAGTTCTCAGTGTATTGGCTGACGGACGAATGCTGGTGTCTGGCATACAGATTATCAAGAAGCATCAAAAGCCGAACCCGCAGATGGGTGTGGCCGGCGGAATTATTGAGAAAGAAGCTCCGATCGATGCGTCCAACTTGGCGATCTTCAACAATGAGAGCAGCAAGGCCGACAGGGTTGGCTTTAAGGTCTCGGAAGACGGCAAAAAAATTCGAGTATTTAAATCCACCGGCGCAGCCGTGGATGCCAAGTAGGGTAATGTAGAGATGCCAAGGCTCAAAGAATTATACAAAACAGAACTCGCAGCAAAGCTCAAAGAAGAGCTCGGTCTGGACAATGTGATGGAAGTTCCACGCATTAGCAAAATCACACTCAATATGGGTGTTGGTGAGGCGCTGGCTGATAAAAAGGCTCTAGACCATGCTGTACGTGACCTCGAAACGATCGCCGGTCAAAAGGTTGTTGTCAATCTAGCGCGCAAGTCGATCGCAGGTTTCAAGGTGCGGGAAGGCTGGCCGATTGGTTGTAAAGTCACACTGCGCAGTGACCGCATGTATGAATTTCTGGAGCGCTTGGTCGATATAGCTATCCCTCGGATCCGTGATTTCCGTGGTATTAGCCCCAAATCTTTTGACGGCCGCGGCAATTTCGCCATGGGTGTCACCGAGCAGATTATCTTTCCTGAAATTGACTACGATAAAATCGATAAGTTACGCGGCTTAGATATTACAATTACAACTACCGCGCGCAATAACGATGAAGGTCGAGCGCTTTTACGCGCCTTCAATTTTCCCCTTAAAGGTGATAAATAGTCATGGCTAAAACATCGATGGTTGAGCGCGAGAAAAAACGCACAAAGTTGGTTGCTAAATACGCTGTCAAACGCGCAGCGATCAAAGCTGTCATTGCCAGCACTGAATCAACATTCGAAGAGCGCTGGGAAGCGCAACTGCAGTTACAAAAACTGCCACGCGATTCAAGCGCTTCACGCCAACGTCGGCGCTGTCAGATCACCGGCCGCCCACACGGGGTATATAGAAAATTTGGTTTGTGTCGGAACAAACTACGTGAAGCCGCGATGCGTGGCGACGTCCCTGGTCTTGTTAAGGCCAGCTGGTAGAGCTGCGAAGAGGAAATACAGATGAGCATGCAAGATCCTATATCAGATATGTTGACCCGAATCCGCAACGCACATTCGCGGTCTAAGGTCGACGTATCAATGCCTTCTTCAAAATTGAAGATTGCCGTATCTAACGTTCTGAAAGACGAAGGTTATATAACTGGCTTTAGTGTCGCAGAAGGTACCAAGGCTGAGTTGACCATTGAGCTCAAATATTTTCAAGGTCGCCCAGTCATCGAAGAAATTGATCGCTATAGCCGTCCAGGCTTGCGCCGATACGCGGGTGCTACAGAAATACCCAGCGTTCGAGCCGGACTTGGCATTGCCATTGTGTCCACCAGTAAAGGTGTTATGACCGACCGTGCTGCGCGTAGTGCCGGTGTTGGCGGCGAAGTACTTTGCACCGTCTTTTAAGGGGAGCTTACTAAGATGTCTAGAGTAGCAAAAAGCCCAGTAGCGATTCCTAAGGGAGTTGACATTACGCTGGCAAATAGTGAGATTTCTGTTAAAGGCGCTGGGGGCCAGCTCACCTTGGCATATAACAGTGCTGTTGAAGTTTCCCAGGCCGATGAAGTGCTCACATTTGTATCGAAAGACGGCAGTCGTAAAGGCTTGAGTCACGCTGGTACTGTAAGAGCGCTGGTTAATAACATGGTCACTGGTGTTACCAAGGGCTTTGAAAAGCGCATTCAACTGGTCGGTGTTGGCTATCGAGCGGCTTTGCAGGGTAACAAGCTGAATTTGACACTTGGGTTTTCACACCCGGTTGTCTACGAATTGCCGGCAGGCGTTACTGCTGAAGCCACGAGCCAAACAGAGTTATTGCTGAAATCAGCTGACAAGCAACTGCTTGGTCAAGTGGCATCAGAAATCCGAGCCTATCGTCCCCCTGAGCCCTATAAGGGCAAAGGTGTGAGATATGCAGATGAGCATGTCGTTCGTAAAGAAGCGAAGAAGAAATAGGTTTAGTGATGAGTGATAAAAAGCAAACAAGATTGCGCCGTGCCCGTCGTGGACGAGCTAAAATTCGTGAACTCGGTATTTCACGCCTTTGTGTCAACAGGACACCTCAGCATATTTACGCTCAGGTAATCGTGGCCAATGAGAATGGTGATAATGTCGTCGCAGCAGCGTCGACACTCGATAAGGCGATCAACCCTGAAGGCAGCTCCGGCAATTCTGATGCTGCCACCCTGGTTGGCGCAATGATCGCAGAGCGTGCCAAAGCTGCAGGTATCACCAAAGTAGCCTTCGACCGAAGTGGTTTTAAATATCATGGCCGAGTTAAGGCCTTAGCTGACGCAGCGCGTGCTGGCGGACTGGAATTTTAAGGGTAAACTGATGGCAAAGAATAACCAGAGAAACGTCGACCCTAATGAAGGTCTGATGGAAAAGTTGGTCGAAGTCAATCGCGTCGCCAAAACTGTAAAAGGTGGACGAATCTTTGGCTTCACCGCGCTAACAGTAGTCGGAGACGGTAACGGACGTGTCGGTTTTGGACGTGGCAAGGCTCGTGAAGTACCATTGGCTATTCAAAAGGCCATGGAAGCGGCCCGTCGCAATATGATCACCGTAGGTCTTGATGGCAATACCATTCAATACCCAATCAAAGCTAACCACGGCGCATCAAAGGTTTATTTGCAGCCCGCTTCTGAGGGTACAGGCATTATTGCCGGTGGCGCCATGCGTGCAGTGCTTGAGTTAGCTGGTGTTCAAAATGTTCTCGCCAAATGCTATGGCTCTACCAATCCGGTAAACGTGGTTCGCGCGACCTTTAAAGGTCTGCAGACTATGCGTTCACCAGAAACCATCGCAGCAAAGCGCGGAAAAACAGTAGAACAAGTAAGCGAGTGATTTCGCTCACCTGTACAGACTAACTGGAAACTAGCATGTCGAAAATCAAAGTAACTCAATTGCGTAGCACCATCGGACGTTTACCAAGCCACAAGAGTTGTATTAAGGGCCTGGGTTTACGTCGTATCGGGCACACGGTAGAACTTGAAGACACAGCCTCGGTACGTGGTATGGCGGCCAAGGTCTTCTACATGGTTAAAGTCGAGGAAGTATAAAATGCGTCTTAATACATTGAGCCCCGCCCCCGGTCGTACGCACGCTGCAAAGCGCGTTGGTCGCGGTATTGGAAGCGGTTTAGGTAAGACTTGTGGCCGTGGCCACAAGGGTCAAAAGTCGCGCTCCGGCGGAAGTGTTAAGCCCGGTTTTGAAGGCGGTCAAATGCCCTTGCAAAAACGTTTGCCAAAATACGGTTTTACTTCACGCGTATCTCGAGTAAGCGCTGAAATTCGTTTGTCAGAGTTAAATTTGATCGGTGGCGATGTCGCTAATTTGGAATCTTTGCGAGCAGCAGGCTTGATCAATAACGGCATTACACGCGCCAAAATATTCCTGTCTGGCGAATTGACTAAATCCATCGTAGTTCAAGGGCTTGGCATCACACAGGGCGCCAAAACAGCACTTGAAGCTGCCGGTGGCAAAGTCGACGAATAAGAACAATAGGTATTAGCGGATGGCTAAGGGCGTAAATTTACCGCAAGGTAATCAAAAAGGATTGGGCGAGCTTTGGGCTCGCCTTCGCTTTTTGTTGCTAGCGATAGTGATCTACCGTATTGGCACTCATATTCCAGTACCCGGTATTGATCCCGAGCGAATGGCTGAATTATTTAGTCAAAGCCAGGGCACTATTCTCGGTATGTTCAATATGTTTTCGGGCGGCGCTCTTGAGCGTATGAGCATACTCGCCTTGGGCATTATGCCGTACATCTCAGCATCCATCATTATGCAGTTATTGACAGCTGTAACGCCTGCACTTGAGCAATTGAAAAAGGAAGGCGATTCAGGTCGGCGAAAAATCACACAGTATACTCGCTATGCGACAGTGCTTCTCGCCCTCGTGCAGGGCACAGGCATGGCCTATGGGCTTGCTGGTCAAGGTTTGGCTTACTACCCAGGCGCCAGCTTCTTTCTGGTGGCGATAACGTCTCTGGTGACTGGCGCGGTCTTTATGATGTGGCTCGGCGAACAAATTACCGAGCGCGGCATTGGCAACGGCATCTCCATGCTCATCTTTGCGGGCATTGTTGCTGGATTACCGCGCGCTCTTGGTCAGGCTTTCGAGTCTGCCCGCACAGGCGACCTCAATATTATAGTGTTGTTAATTGTCGGCATTCTCGCCGTTGCAGTCGTCTACTTTGTGGTCTTTATTGAGCGCGGCCAGCGCCGAATCACTGTCAATTACGCACAGCGGCAACAGGGTCGAGGCAAGGCCTACGGTCAGCAGAGCACGCATCTGCCCCTGAAGGTCAACATGGCCGGCGTCATACCGGCGATCTTTGCCAGTAGTATTTTACTATTCCCGTCCACTTTGGCGGCGATGTTTGGCCAAGGCGCAGGCGCGCCCGATTGGTTGCAGGATGTTTCGCTATTTCTCGGTCCGGGTCAGCCGCTGCATATCATTCTTTTTACGGCGTTGATTGTCTTCTTCTGTTTCTTCTATACGGCGTTGACATTTAATCCTCAAGAAGTCGCGGATAACTTGAAGAAAAGCGGCGCTTACTTGCCTGGCATTCGCCCCGGACAACAAACTGCGAAGTATATTGATGGTGTTGTCACGCGGCTTACAATGGTCGGTGGTGCCTACATTGCAGGTGTCTGTTTATTACCGCAATTTCTTAATGTCTATTTCAATGTGCCGTTTTACCTGGGTGGTACGTCGTTACTCATTGCAGTAGTTGTGACAATGGATTTTATGGCGCAGGTTCAATCACACCTTATGTCGAACCAATATGACTCGGTGATGAAGAAAGCTAATATGAAGAGTCAGGGCGGCGGCGGTCGCTAAATCTTACGATAGGGTTCAATCATGAAAGTACGAGCATCAGTTAAAAGAATATGTCGCAATTGTAAAATCGTTAAGCGTAAGGGCGTCGTTCGAGTGATCTGTGTAACGGATCCGCGCCACAAGCAGCGTCAAGGATAAGTTTTCTTAAAAGAGATTGAATTTTCTTGCCCAAAGGGGTATTGTTTCGCGCCCGTTTTTGATGGCCTGTTGTTTGGTTGCCAAGCGTGAAGAATCAATCGTTAACAGTTAATATTTAGTTTTACTGGGAGTAAAGTGGATGGCCCGTATTGCCGGTGTCAATATACCCGATCACAAACATGCCGTTATATCGCTAACCTACGTCTTTGGCATTGGTAAGACTAGCGCGCAAAAAATCTGTTCAAGTGTTGGCATTGAGGAGTCGATTAAAATATCGGAGCTCTCCGAGCCGCAACTGGACGCGATTCGAACTGCCGTTGCTGAAAGTGTTGTCGAGGGTGACCTGCGACGCGAAGTTAGCATGAACATCAAGCGACTTATGGATCTTGGTTGTTTTCGTGGCATTCGACATCGTCGCAACCTGCCTCTCCGTGGTCAGCGAACTAAGACCAATGCGCGCACGCGCAAAGGCCCTCGCAAGCCCATTAAACGCTAAGCGATAGTTAATTTAGGAAAATTAGGTTATGGCAAAGAGTCCCGCTAAATCTCCGCGCAAGAAAGTGAATCGTACAGTTATTGATGGAATCGCGCATATACACGCTTCTTTCAACAACACCATTGTCACCATTACTGACCGCCAGGGCAATGCTCTGAGCTGGGCAACTTCTGGTGGTTCTGGTTTCCGCGGCTCTCGTAAAAGCACTCCATTTGCTGCACAGGTAGCAGCCGAGCGCGCTGCTGTTGCAGCTCAAGAGTACGGTTTACAGAATTTAGATGTAGAGGTAAAGGGCCCTGGTCCTGGTAGGGAATCTGCCGTACGTGCATTGAATAATGCCGGCCTAAAAATCACCAATATTACTGACGTCACGCCTATTCCGCACAATGGATGCCGGCCCCCCAAGAAACGACGCGTTTAATTTAGAGGATTATCATCGATGGCAAGATATCTTGGCCCAACCTGTAAACTTTCTCGTCGCGAAGGGACTGACCTTTTCCTGAAGAGTGGCATTCGGCCCCTAGAGTCCAAATGTCGTGCAGAAAGCATTCCTGGACAACACGGTGCCCGTCGCAGCCGTTTGTCTGACTACGGTGTACAATTGCGTGAGAAGCAAAAGGTACGTCGTATCTACGGTGTACTAGAAAAGCAATTCCGTAATTACTATAAAGAGTCAGCACGTGCAGCCGGCGCCACCGGTGAGAACTTACTATGCTTACTTGAAAGACGTCTAGACAATGTCGTGTATCGCATGGGCTTCGGCTCAACACGTGCGGAATCACGCCAGCTAGTCGCGCACAATTCAGTTCTTGTTAATGGTCGTAAGGCCAATATTGCCTCCTTCCGTGTTAGTGAAGGCGATGTGATCAGCATCCGCGAACGCGCCAAGTCGCAGCTTCGTATACAATCTTCGCTACAACTCGCTGCCCAACGCGGTGAAATTGAGTGGGTTGACGTTGATATCAATAAGTTGGAAGGCACCTTTAAGCGCTTCCCTGATCGTGCAGATCTACCAGCTGAAATCAACGAAAACCTCATTGTAGAACTTTATTCTAAGTAAAGTTTTTCCTTGAACTCATCAATTGATTACGCGGGATAAAACACCAGTATGCAAAATACATTAACAGAACTCCTGACACCTAGAACGATCGATGTAACGGAATATGATTCCACGCATGCAAAGATCGTACTTGAGCCATTGGAACGTGGTTTCGGCCATACTCTGGGCAATGCGCTCCGCCGTATACTGCTATCATCCATGCCTGGTTGTGCCATCGTCGAAGTGGAAATCGACGGCGTACTTCATGAATACTCAGCTATTGATGGCGTTCAAGAAGATGTTATCGAGATCCTACTGAATCTTAAAGACGTCGCAATTCTACTTCACGGAAAGAACGAAGCAGAGCTAACTCTTTCAAAGACCGGGCCAGGCTATCTCACCGCAGGTGATATACAAACTGATGCCAGCGCCGAGATTGTTAACCCCGACTACGTGATTGCCAATATATCAGGCAATGTATCGCTTAATATGCGCCTCAAAGTTTTAAGGGGCCGCGGCTACCAGCCAGCAGATGCCCGTGAAACAGATGAAGATGAAACTCGCGCTATCGGCAGGCTACAACTCGACGCCTCCTACAGCCCTGTACGTCGCGTTTCCTACGTCGTTGAGAGTGCGCGTGTCGAACAGCGTACTGACCTCGACAAATTGATACTCGATCTAGAGACAAATGGCACGATCGACCCCGAAGAGGCGATCCGCCGCGCGGCAACCATACTTCAACAGCAACTCGCTGTCTTTGTCGACCTCGAGCGTGAAAAACAGGTCGAACCTGAGCAGCGTGAAGATGAAATCGACCCGATTCTATTGCGCCCTGTCGATGACCTTGAACTGACTGTTCGCTCTGCGAATTGTCTCAAGGCTGAAACGATTTATTACATCGGTGATCTTATTCAGCGCACAGAAGTAGAGCTGTTAAAAACACCAAATCTTGGTAAAAAATCACTTACCGAAATCAAAGATGTACTCGCTTCGCGCGGTCTTTCTTTGGGAATGCGCCTTGAAAACTGGCCTCCCGCTAGCTTAAAGCAAACAAGCGAAAGCATTTAATTTAACTGCAGCCCACAAATATGTGGGCTCACGTCTGGATAGGAATACAGTCTTATGCGTCATCGTCACAGTGGCCGTCAATTAAACCGCACCAGCCCTCACCGCCGTGCCATGTTCCGCAATATGACCGCATCCTTGGTTGAGCACGAAGTGATTAAAACCACACTGCCCAAAGCTAAGGAATTACGCCGCGTTGCAGAACCCCTGATCACACTCGCTAAAACCGATAGTGTTGCCAATCGTCGACTAGCCTTTGCTCGTCTGCGCAGTAAGGCGGCCGTTGGTAAGCTTTTCACTGACATCGGGCCACGTTACGAAAGCCGTCCCGGTGGTTACACGCGTATCCTTAAATGCGGTTATCGCACCGGTGACAAAGCGCCAATGGCATACATTGAATTGGTTGACCGCACTGTTGAAGTAGAAGAAGTATTTGAAGCGGTTGACGAATAAATATCTTATTGCACAAAACAGCCGGACTTGTTCCGGCTTTTTTGTGTCTGTTATTTAGCGCTATCTTCCCGATCTATTCGCAATCGTCTCTGTGCAATCGCAGTGAGACAATTCGCCCGTATCCAGGCTCATGATTCGTAAACGTCCACCCCATACACAACCGGTATCTAATGGGTAGGTGTTCGTATCGCCACTCTCTCCATCGATCGAGGCCCAGTGGCCAAATAGGATCTTTGTTTCACTACTTCTTCGTGCCCGATGGCTAAACCAAGGGGCGAAGCCAATCGGGCTATGTTCTGGCCCCTGTTTAGTCTTTAGCTCCAGTTCTCCGTTGGCGTTGCAATAACGCATACGGGTGAAGTAGTTAGTGATGGTGCGAAGCTGTACGGATTCTGTTTGTGATGGCTGCCAACTGGTCGGTGTATCGCCGTACATGTTGTCAAAGAAGCGCTCGGCATGATCGCTGCGTAGTACCGTTTCGACTTTACCGGCCATGCACTTGGCTGTCGCTAAATCCCAGTGTGGTGGAATGCCCGCATGAACCATCACATAGCCATTGCTACGGAGCAGCAGGGGCTGGCGCTGTAACCAGGTCAGTAGCTCCTCGCGATCGGGGGCCTGTAAAATGGCTTGTAATGTATCTTTCGGGTTCAACCGTTTTACGCCATGGGCAACAGCCAGTAAGTGTAGGTCATGGTTGCCCAGTACCATTTTAAAGGCCTGCCCTAGGCCCTTTACAAAGCGCAGTGTCTCTAAGGACTGAGGCCCGCGGTTGACGACATCCCCCGCTGCCCAGAGTTGATCAAACTTGGGGTCAAAATCTATCTCTTTGAGTAGGCATAGCAAGGGTTCAAGGCAGCCCTGTAAGTCCCCGACCGCGTAGATAGCCATGTGTAGGGCTAGTTGAGCACGTTGGGCAGTGCCAGGCTAAACAGTGGGATCTCGACGTCAAAGCCAGTACCGTCACCGCCTAGCATCTGGTAGCTGCCCTGCATTGTGCCGACCACTGTCTCCAGTACAGCTCCACTGCTGTATTTATAGCTTTCACCAGGTGAAATCAGCGGTTGTTCGCCCACCACGCCCATGCCTTTCACTTCTCGGCGTAGGCCGTTACCGTCTACGATGACCCAGTGGCGACTAATCAATTGGGCGTCGTCGTTTCCCCGATTAGCCACGGTAATATGGTAGGCGAAGGCATATTCTTTTTTTTCTGGTTTAGACTGCTGTGCGAGGTATTCGGTAACGACTTCAACCTCTATCTGCTGTTGTTTCATGGCGTATTACTCGGTGCCGGGTCGGCGCAAGGCTGACAGGGCATTGGCTATGTCGACAAACTCTTCGACGGAAAAGGTTTCGGGGCGGCGGCTCAAGTCGATATGGCTAAGACAGTCTTCCGGTAGTTCCTTGAGAATAGATTTCAAGCCATTGCGGATGGTCTTACGGCGCTGCTGAAAGCAAACATTCACCACCCGTGAGAAGAATGCAGGGTCCTGAGCCATTATTGTGCGTGCCCGTGGGCGTAGCCGGACAATGGCCGATTCGACTTTAGGTGCCGGTTTAAAGGCTGACGGGGGTACGACAAACAGTGGTTCTACATGACAGTGGTATTGCACCATAATACTCAAACGGCCGTAGGTCTTTTTCCCCTCCGGCGAGCCCATCCTGTCGACCACCTCCCTCTGCAGCATAAAATGCATATCTGCAATTTTTTCTTTAAAGGTCAGTAGATGGAAGAGTAGTGGCGTGGAAATATTGTAGGGTAGGTTACCGATAATGCGTAGCTTAGCGCCGGGTTTAGTCAGGCTACCAAAGTCTGCCTTGAGGGCATCGATAAGATGAAGCTGGAAACCATTTGCCTGCCCGTATTGAGCGCGCAACTTCTCAGCTAAGTCCCGGTCAATTTCGACCACGTCGAGTTGGCATTTTTTGTCGATCAGGTGGCTGGTTAGGGCGCCAAGCCCCGGGCCTATTTCAACCAGGTGCTGGCCCGACTGCGGCGCCACGGCGCGAATAATGCGGTTAATAATATTGCCATCCACCAAAAAATTTTGGCCGAAGCGTTTCTTGGCCTGATGGCTCTGGTCGGGCACTTCAGTTTTAGCCATTGACGTTATGTTCTCTAATTGTGGATTCAGCGGCCCCGGCCAATTGCGCGGCGCAGTCTATTGCATAGGCGAGGCTGCCGGTGCTGGCTGTGCCGGTACCGGCTAATTCCAGAGCCGTGCCATGGTCGACAGAGGTGCGAATAAACGGTAGCCCAAGAGTAATGTTCACGGCTTTGCCAAAGCCCTGGTATTTCAGCACCGGTAGCCCTTGGTCATGGTACATCGCGAGTACGGCATCGGCCTGCAGCAGGTATTTCTGAGTAAACAGCGTGTCGGCTGGTAGCGGGCCGCTTAGTGTAAAGCCCTCGGTGTTCAGTTTGCTTAGCAAGGGGCTGATGATCGTGGTTTCCTCATGCCCGAGGTGGCCGTTTTCACCGGCATGGGGGTTGAGGCCGCAGACCAGAATGCGGGGTTTGGCGATCGCAAACTTGCTGACAAGCTCGCTGTGCAGTATGCGCAGGCAGGTTTCTAGCAGCTCGGTGGTGATGGCGGGCGCCACGGCACTCAAGGGCAGGTGGGTGGTCGCCAGTGCAACGCGCAAATTATCGCTGGCCAACATCATCACCACGTTTGGGGTTGCGGTTTGCGCCGCTAAATACTCGGTGTGCCCACTGAAGGGGATGCCGGCATCGTTAATCGCCGCCTTATTGATGGGGCCGGTGATGAGGGCGCTATACGTCTTGTCGCTACAGCCGCTAATAGCCCTGTCGAGGGTGGCAATAATAGCGGCTGAATTTTTGGGCTCTAGCCGCCCCGGCTGTGGGGTAACGGCGAGTGCCACGGGCTCTATAGCTAGCTCCCCGGGGCCGAGGGGCCGAGGCTGTGCGGAGGGGCTGCGGAGGGTGAGAGGCAGTCCCAGTAGCTGCGCCCTTGCCGCTAGCATTTGCGGGTCGGCGATGGCGACCAGTTCATGGGCGCAGCCCTGTTGCACTAACTGAATCAGCAGATCGGGGCCAATCCCAGCGGGCTCCCCGGGAGTGATGGCGAGGCGTAGCGTCACGGCCTTATATCAACGAAGGCTTCGCTACGAATCTCCTGCAGCCAGATGGGTAGTTCCTCTGCGTACTTGCGTTGGCCAAGGGCGTTGCGGGCTTGGTTGATCATCAGTGTCTCGCTGAAGTCTTCGCTGCGCCGCCCGGTGACCTGAATAATGTGCCAGCCAAATTGACTGAACACTGGCTCGCTGATTTCATCGACCTCCAGCTCGGCGGCGGTGCTTTCGAAAATCGGTACGAATTGGCCGGAGGACGACCAGCCAAGCTCGCCACCCTTCAGCGCGGTGCCGGGGTCTTCAGAAAACTCTCGTGCCAGATCGGCGAAGGCTTCCCCGGCGATAATGCGTTCGCGCAGAGCGCTAATTTCTAGACGTGCGGCTTGCTTGGTGAGGATCTCATTGGGCTTGAGCAGAATGTGGCGAATTTCGGTTTGCTGAATCAGTTGTTCGCCGCCACCGCGTCGCTCATACAGCTTTAGGAGGTGGATGCCGGCGTCACTTTGCAGCGGCGGGGATATTTCACCGGGCGCTAGTGCGGCCAGTGCCTGGCTGAACAGCGGCGGTAGCTGCATGGCTTTGCGCCAGCCGAGATCTCCGCCCTTGAGTGCATTGGGGCCTCGGGAATTGAGCAGGGCAATGTTGCGAAAATCGCTGCTGTCGACGGCCTGCTGGCGCAGCTCGGTGGCTTTACGAAGACTGGCGTCGAGCTCTGCGGGGCTGGCAGAGGAGGGCCGTGTCAGTAAAATGTGGCCAACATTGAGGTCGGGAGAGCTCATTAATTGACCCTCTTCGGAATTCAGAAAGTTTTCGACCTCCTGATCACTAATTTCGATGCGCCGCTTGACCATACCCTGTTGTACGCGGCCAATGATCATGTCCTGGCGAAATTGTGTGCGTAGCTGGGCCAGGCTCAAGCCATCGTTGTGAGCCATGGCGACAAACTGATCAAAGCTCATATTTTGCTGTTTGGCGGTGCTGGTCAGCGCGTCGTTGAGTTCCTTGTCGCCGATTTTAATGCCTGCCCGTTCCGCCATGGTCAGCATAATGCGATCGAGGATTAGCTTGTCGAGCACCTGCGAGACGAGAGCCTCTTTGGGAGGGACTTGCTGGCGCTGCTGTTGCGTGGCGGCCTGGCGCTGTATTTGTTGGTAATACTGCTCAGTGTGATCGCGCAGTTCACTTTTCATCACCACGTCTTCGTTGACGATGGCGGCGATACCATCGAGGGGTATCAGCTGGGCCGAGACGCTCGTGGTGCCGAGCCACAGGCTCAGGGCTAATGCGCCGAGGCTTAGCCCTGAGCTGGCTTTTTTAGGTACTGGGCGGAGTGTGTTGTTATCTTGCTTCATAGCCATAAATGCCGTCACTGAGAATACTGTCGATGGCGCCACCGGTACCGGCGAGGCCCTTTAATTGAATTTGTAAGAAGATACCATCGTCGTACTCGAGCTCTTCTTCGGGGATCAGTAAGTCGTCGTCTCTATCCAGCCAGTGGCGCGCGATAAGGGCGGCGCGCCAGCAGCAGCTGTTGTATTCGATGCCGGCAAAAACTTCGAGTTCCCGGCTATTGGTTAAATCTTGGTTCCAACGGCCCATCAGGCTCCAGCGACGATTGATCGGCAAGTAGGCGGAGAGATCGGCCTGCTCAATATCGGTGTCGAAGGTTTGGCCGCCAATGGTGCGTGGGTCTTCGCGGGTGTAGCGATAGCTGGCATTAAACCGCGCCTTGTCGGCGCCGCGGAAACGCAGGCTAAAGCTGCCCTTGTTAACGCGGTCGCTGCTGTCATCGTAGAGAATGTCGGATTGCAGGCGCCAGTGTTTATTGAGTTGGGCGCCAAACTCGGCGGCCAACTCAGAGTCATTGCGCAGCAGCGCCTCATTGTTCGCCGCGTAGTTGAGTGCGACCTCTCTGTCGTCCAGATAAAAGATCTGTCCGATACTGGCGTGCATGCGCTCGATGCCGCTATTGGCATCGATCAGTCGAGTGGTCAGGGCGACAGTGAGCTGTTCGGCGTCGCTAATACGGTCGCCACCGGAAAAGCGCTCATCGCGAAACAACTGCTGGTAGCTGAAGGTCAGATCGTCCGTGTCAAAGTCGGGATTGTCGCGCTGATCTTCGCTTTTGGCGTTGAGGTAGTACAGGCGCGGCTCAAGGGTTTGGGTGTGGCCGCCGAATAAACTGGAGAAGCGTTCAAAGAACAAGCCGGTGTCGATAATAGCCACCGGTACAGTGGTCGAGGGGGCGTCATCTGCGCCTGCTTGCAAGGGTTCATCGAGCTCGTAGCTCAGGTGCTTGAGCTTGAAGGTGGGGCGAAAGTAGCCCCACAACCATTGCTTGTCGAGCGTGACGGCGTAGTCGGAGCGCAGGCGATCACCGGTGACCTTGTTCTTGTCATCGTGGTCGAAGACGGTGAATTGGTTGTTGAGCGTAAAGAGCAGGTCTTGGCCGGCAGCCTGAATGCGGTATTCACCGTTGGCGTGGACACGGGGGAGTTGCTGGTACTGCTTGTCGGTATTGCTAATCAGCGTTTGGTACTCGGTGCCACTGACACCGAAGCGCCAGTGGTCGGTGCTGTAGTTGAGGCCGGCAAATTGTTTTAGGTGGCTCTGGCTGCGGGCCTCCAGTGTGGCGTTGCCGATGTCGCGAAAGTAGTCTTCATCGCTGACCTTGGTGTAGTCGACGGTGGTGCCCCAGCGCGCGCCCAAACCGCCGCGGTGATCGAGATTGACGAGCCAGCGGTCTTCGCCCTGCAGGGGCTTGAGCTGGGTCAGTGGGTCGACCTTGTTGTCGCCACCATCGTCATCGCCGAGCCAGCCGCCACCGAGCAGTGTTTCGGTCTGTGGCGAGAGGTGGCGCAGCTCGAGCTCGACCATTTCACCGCGCTCTTGTATGTAGCGTGGTGTGATGGTGGCGTCGTAGTGGGGTGCTAAGTTGAGATAAATCGGTTGCGCGTAGTCGAGGCCGTTCTTGTCACTGATGCTAATTTCTGGGAACAGTAAACCGCTGGCGCGGCGACCATCGACGGGGTAGCGAATCCAGGGCAGGTAGAAGATCGGCACGTCTTTGACTTTAATGCGCACATGCTTGGCGGTTGCGATGCCGGTTTGTGGATCGATAGTGATTTTGCTGGCGGCCAGTTGCCAGGTGTTGTTGCCCGGCTCGCAGGTGGTGTAGGTGGCGTTGTCGATAAAAATTAAGCCGTCTTGTTGGCGTGCCACGGTGGCCGCTGTACCGCGTATGGCCGCCTCATGAAAAACCCAGGTGGCATCATTGACGGCCAGCTCACCGGAGTCGAGGTCGAAATGGGCTTTGCTGCCGAGCAACAACAGGCCGGGTTCGCGCAGTTGTACCTTGCCCTCGAGGGTGGCGGTGCGGGCGTCTTGGTCGAGCACGGCGGTGTCACTGCGCACCTGACGATAGCCCTGGGAAATTTGCACATCGCCCTTCATAGTGGCGATGTTGTCCTGGGCTTCGGTAGTGGTTGAGCTGGCCCGTAGGGGGGCGTCGTCGGGGTTTAACTCGGCATCGGGATAGTCTCGACTCGGTTCAACATAGCGTCCGCAGCAGCTATCGGTCAGCGCCTGTTGTTGCTCGGCGGTGAGAGCCTTTTCGTCGACCCAGTCGAGATTGCGCGGCGTACTGACCCGCAGTTCATCGGGCTTAGTGGCGGCAGTGTCGGCGCGACGCGTCAGCTTTCTGTGCAGTGGCTTGGCATAGGCGGGGCCGGGTACGGCGTACTCGGTGCAGACCCAGCTGCCGACGGCATCGCTGTCGCAGCGCCACTCGAGATGGCTGTTGGCGGGCTGGGCTTGTGGCTCCGGCTCGGCCTCAGCGCTGAATGCGGGAGCCCCACTTAATAGAGCGCAGCCAAGGCCCAGTAAACGGAGATAGGCGCTAGAGCGATGGTAGAAGCTGGCGAAAAAGGTCGGTGGCATTCTTGTTATCCGGTTGCGGCCTTGGGGGCTCGTCAGTACTTAAAACTGTAGCCGGGCATTTTACCTAAAGTAAACGAGGGTGCGAGTACCACGGAGGGCTTTAGGCTAAAATAACTGCTTTCTTGCGCTTTAGCTTGGATATTTATGAGTGATTTAGACGCCCTCTCCGCGTGGGCTGGGCAATTCCTGCCGGTGCCATTACCGCGTGCCGGTTTGCAGCTGGTGGCGGTAACCGGTGATGCCGGTTTTCGCCGCTATTTTAGAAGCAATACCGAGCCCTCATTTATTGTCGCGCTGGCACCCCCCGAGCACGAAGACAATTGCGCCTTTGTGAATATTGCCATCGCCATGACCCAGGGTGGTGTGGATGTGCCGAAAATTTACGCGGTCGATTACGAGCGCGGCTTCCTGTTGCAGGAAGACCTCGGCGATCGCTTATACCTCGATGTCTTAAATGATGAAACCCAGAGCCAGCTGTACGATCGGGCGGAGGCCGCGCTGCTGCAAATACAACGCCTGCCCGCCGATAGCGCGTTATTTCCCGCCTATGACGCCAGCTTGTTACAGCGAGAGCTTGAACTCTTTCCCGAGTGGTTCGCAGCAGGGTTGCTCGGGGTCGAACTCGATAAGTCGGCACGGCTACTGCTCAATGACTTATTTACCACTTTAATGAGCAGCGCCGCCGAACAGCCCCAAGTGGTGGTGCACCGGGATTTTCACTCACGCAATTTACTGGCGCTCGAGGAGGGCGGCGTCGGTGTTATTGATTTTCAGGATGCGGTACTTGGCCCCCTGAGTTATGACCTGGTGTCCCTGCTGCGCGATTGTTATATCCGCTGGCCCCGGGCCTTGGTCGAAACGCGCGTCGAGGGCTTTCGCCGCAAGTTGCTGGCTCAGGCGGGTGAGGGGGCGGCACCGGGCTTGTCTGATGCCGCGACTTTTTTGCGTTGGTTTGACTTGATGGGCCTGCAGCGGCATTTAAAAGTACTGGGTATCTTTGCCCGCTTGTCGCTGCGCGATGGCAAGGCGCGCTATCTGGACGACCTCCCTTTGGTGTTGCGCTACGTGCTGGAAGTCGCGCAAAAATATCCCGAGACCGAAGATTTTTATCGCTGGTTTATCACCTGTCTCGAGCCGACGTTAGATCGGCACTCGTGGTACCTGCCTTGGCAAGCGGCCGGTGAGGCGTCGTGAAGGCGATGATATTGGCGGCGGGCTTTGGTAAGCGTCTGCGACCGCTGACCGAGCACACGCCAAAGCCGCTGCTGGAAGTGCGCGGCAAGCCTTTAATTGTCTATCACCTTGAGGCTCTAGCGGCACTGGGTATTCGTGACGTGGTGATCAACAGTGCCTGGCTTGGTGAAAAGTTAGAGGCCCACTTGGCGGATGGCAGTCAGTACGGTGTGCGTATCGCCTGGTCGCGGGAGGCCGAGCCCCTAGAAACCGGCGGCGGCATTTGTCAGGCTTTGCCATTACTGGGCACTGAGCCCTTCGTGCTGATTAATGGCGATGTCTGGACGGACTACCCTTTGGGTGAATTGGCGTCGCAGCGGCTGGTCAACAATAGCCTCGCGCATTTGGTGCTGGTGCCGAATCCCGAGCATCATTTGGCCGGCGATTATTGTTTTTCCGAGAGCGCCGATGGCACGCAAGAGATCGTCAGGGGCACTCTAGCGGGGCCAATGGTCGAGGGGAGTGCAGCGGGTCGGCAAAGTTACACCTTTAGCGGCATAAGCTTACTGGACCCGCAGTTGTTTGCCGGTGCGGTTCGCGGGCAGGCCTTCCCTTTGCGCGATGTCTTCGCCCCGGCTTTTGGCGCGGGCCGCATTAGCGCTGAGTTGTATCGAGGGGACTGGTGCGATGTCGGCACACTGGCGCGGTTGCAGGCGCTGAATCACTGATAACCTTGTTAATGCCGACTTATGTGGCATGCCGATGACTTAAGCCTTCTCAGCCAATACCCTTTGTCGCTACAATAGCCGCCTTCGAGCCAGCTACCGCTGGCCGCTCGTTTGTTAATGAAAATTTCCTGAGGCTGTTATGTTCTCGTCGCTCAATGCGCTTGCTCCCGATCCCATTCTTGGCCTGATTGCCCTGGCGAATCAAGACAGTAATCCCCGCAAGGTCGACCTTGGCGTGGGTGTGTACAAAGATGAGTCCGGTCTGACGCCCATTATGGCTGCAGTTAAGGCGGCGGAGCAGCGCTGTTTTCAGAGCGAGATCAGCAAGGCCTATATTGGCCCCGCAGGCCCCGTAGAATTTAATAGCGGTATTCGCGAACTGATTTTTGGCGCCCAGCACGCGGTATTACAGGCCGATCGCGTACGCACGGTACTGACCCCCGGCGGTTGTGGTGCCCTGCGTGTCGGCGCCGAGTTTCTCAAGCGCTGTTCTGAAAATGCCACGGTTTGGGTCAGTGACCCGACTTGGGCGAACCACCTGCCCCTTTTGGGCAATGCGGGTTTAAAACTGGCCGAGTACCCCTATTACGAGGCGGGTAGTGAGGGCATTAAATTTGATGAAATGATGTCGGCGCTGGCGAATGTCGGGCGCGGCGACATTGTTTTATTGCATGGCTGTTGTCACAACCCCTGTGGTGCCGACCTCAGCGAAGAGCAGTGGCGGGCGCTGACCGAGTTGGCCGACAAGAACGGTTTTTTGCCCTTTATTGACCTGGCTTATCAGGGCTTTGGTCGTGGTCTCGATGAAGATGCCTATGGCGTGCGCTACATGGCGCAGCATTTGCCTGAATTGCTGGTGGCTAGCTCCTGTTCGAAAAACTTCGGACTTTACCGTGAGCGAGTGGGCAGTCTGTCCGTACTGGGCAACAACCCGACTCAGGCCGATGCCGCGCTGACCCACATTAATAATGTGGTGCGGGGTAATTACTCGATGCCGCCCTCCCACGGCGGTGCCATTGTCGGCGAAATCCTCGCTGATGCGGCCCTGCGTCAAGACTGGGAAAGCGAGCTGTCCGCAATGCGCGACCGCATTAATCAGCTGCGCGTATTGTTGGTTGATAAGCTTCATGGTCAGGGCGCCGATCGAGATTTCTCTTTTATTGCCAAGCAGCACGGTATGTTTTCCTTCCTCGGTTTAAGCGTCGCCCAAGTGGATCAGTTGCGAGAGCAATTTAGTATTTATATGGTTGGCTCCAGTCGCGTCAACATTGCCGGTATTGCGCAGTCGAATATTGATTACTTGGCGCAATCGATTACGGCGGTTTTAGCGAGCTAAAGTTCGCCTGCAATAACGGCTATTCTCTCGCCTGCTATTGCGGGCGCGCTCTGCCAATTCTGAACTAAGCTATTAGTTACGCTGGCTGAGCCGGCGTCTAACAGCGGCTGGGCCCGCGTGAGCACGGTGAACAGGAGAGGCGTAATTCCGTTCAACAATAACAATAACAATAACAATAGCGTTGAGCAGTCATGCTCGCAGACGCAATATCTGATCGTTTATCCACTGCTGGCACTGCTGTTTTTGGCCCTGCTACCGCGCGTTATTTTGGCCGAAAATAGTCTCGGCGAGTTCAAGCCTGTTATCACAGCGGCGGCATGGGTGTATTCGGTAAATGCCGAATTTGATGATGTCGCAGAAAGCTTGGTCGAGGCGATTGAGGCGCGTGGCATGGTGATTAGCTATGTTTCACAGGCAGACTCGATGTTGGCGCGCACCGCCGCAACCATTGGCGGGCGAGTGGTCTACAGCGATGCCAAGGTCTTACTGTTTTGTAAGGCCAATCTGGCCCATCGTCTGGTGGAGGAAAATCCACACCACCTCGTGTTGTGCCCCTATGCGATGTCTGTTTATGGCTTGGCGGCTGAGCCCGCGAAAATTTATGTGGGCATTCGTGCGCCGCTCGCTGACCTTGACGAATACAAGGCCGTGCATCAGTTGTTGGTGGCGGTAATTGTCGAGGCGCTGGCGGAGCAGTGACGAGCTTTTCACGGCGCTCGCTACTGGCTGTGCATTTGGGTGAAATTCTTAAAAGAGGCTATATTAGAATAAAATAATATATATTTGTCGTCGTATCGCCTGCCAGGGTTGTTTATGCAATTGAGGTTTTGTTTCGGCCCTGCTCCTAGAGCGACAAGGCGCAGTATGTGAAAGCAAGGCGAGGACTGTAAATGTCGGGTTCTGATCAGGCGAGTAGGCGTCAAGTAAGAGTCGCTGGGGCCAGAGATAAGGCGCCGCCCAGTTTGCAAGCGCTGGCTGCTGAGGCTGAATCGCTAAAGGCTAGCGATCGACGCGGCTTTTTAAAGGGCCTGCTCGCCATCGGTGGTGCTGCGGCGACAGGCCAGGCTGTCGCGGTGACAGCTGCCGGGTCTTTACCGCCCTTGGTTCCCCCTTGGACAAGGTCTCTCGGTAGAGGTGTCGTGAGCAAGCCCTATGGCGAGCCCTCAGCCTATGAAAAAGATGTGCTGAGACGCACTGTGCCTTGGCTGACCGCGGAATCAATCTCCTCCATTAGCATGACTCCACTGCAGAACCTGAAGGGCTTGATCACTCCCAACGGACTGGTGTTTGAGCGCTATCACGCCGGTGTGCCTGAGATTGACCCGGAGCAGCATCGGCTGATGATTCACGGCTTGGTTGAGCGGCCACTGATTTTCACCATGCAGGCGTTACAGCGCTTTCCCAGTGTTTCAGACATCAAATTTATCGAATGCCCTGCCAATGGGGGTATGGAGTGGAAGGGGCCGCAAATGGCGGGCCTACAATTTACCCACGGTATGTTGTCGTGTTGTGAATGGACGGGGGTGCGCCTGTCGACCCTATTGGCCGAGGTGGGCGTTAAGCCCGAGGGCAAATGGCTACTGGCAGAGGGTGCCGATGGTGCGGCTATGGCGCGCAGTATCCCCATCGAAAAAGCCCTGGACGATACCTTGGTGGTCTACGCTCAAAATGGTGAAGCGTTGCGGCCCGAGCAGGGCTACCCCGTACGCTTACTGAACCCCGGTTGGGAAGGCAATACCAGTGTTAAGTGGCTGCGCCGGATCGAAGTGGGTAACCAGCCCTGGCAGATGCGCGAGGAAACTTCGAAGTACACCGACCTAATGGCCGATGGACGGGCGCGTAAATTCACTTTTGTGCAGGAATGTAATTCGGTGATCACCTCGCCATGCCCAGAGAGGCCCTGGCAAGAAGCGGGGTGGTATGAAATTGAAGGTTTGGCGTGGTCGGGCCGGGGCAGGGTTAAAGCGGTCGATATTTCTTTTGATGGCGGTGTGAGTTGGCTGAATGCAGCGCTCAAGGGCATGGTGATGTCAAAATCGCTGACCCGTTTTGGCTATCGTTTTAAGTGGCCGGGTGGGCCCCTGCTACTGCAAAGCCGAGCGCTCGATGAAACAGGTTATGTGCAACCGACCTTGCGCCAGTTGCGAGAGCAGCGCGGCGTCAACTCCATCTACCACAAGAATGCCATTCACACCTGGCGCGTCGAAGCCGATGGAAGTGTACGCAATGTGCAGATGCTTTAATTCAATCGCCGTGAGTCGTGTTGCCGGCCTCGTGACATTACTCGTATTGCTAATCGCGGAAGGCTGTTCGAGCGATACTGCCAGCGCTGATAGCGGCTCGAGCACGGGGCAACAACAGCTATTTGCGGCCGTAGCCACTGCAAATACGAGAGATGAAAACCCGCAACGCTTTGACCTCGGTGAGACTGCCACGCCGGCGCAAATTGCCGGCTGGGATATCGATGTTCGTCCCGATGGCCTGGGCCTACCCGAAGGCGAGGGCTCGGTAGAAGATGGGGAATTACTTTACGACGCCAAATGTGCCAGTTGCCACGGTACCTTTGGCGAGGGTGAGGGCCGCTGGCCAAAACTGGCTGGCGGTATGGGTACGTTAAACCAGCAACGACCGGATAAAACCGTGGGCAGCTACTGGCCTTACGCCTCAACACTGTGGGATTACATTCGTCGTGCTATGCCCTTCCCGGCACCGCAGTCACTGGCCGTTGACGAGGTGTACGCCATTACCGCCTACGTTCTCAATCTCAATGATTTGGTCAACGCTGATTTCATACTCAACCGCGAGAGTTTCAAAGCAATAGAAATGCCCAATAAAGACGGCTTTTTTGTGGATGATCGCCCCGATGTTAGCAACCCTCGCTGTTGGAATAACTGCATCGATTTAGCAACGATAAAATGGCTTGAAGTGATCGCCGGCATAACGCCGTCTGTCCATATTAAAGAGGGCGGAACCGATGCCCGCGCTTACAGAGAAGAGGCTGAAGCAGGCGGTAGTGAGGTTGACGCGGTGGGTAAAAGCATACACGACAGCGCCTGCAAAATTTGCCACGGCAATGGTGTTGCCGGCGCACCGATTACCGGTGATCGCGATGACTGGCGGGAACGTAGTCAACAGGATAAAGCGCTTATTTATCAGCATGCCCTAGAGGGCTTTCAGGGCGAAAGTGGCGCGATGCCGGCAAAAGGGGGGCGGGCCCAGCTAGACGATAGTGCCGTTAAAGCTGCCGTGGACTATATGCTTGAGAAAAGTCGTTAAACAGAATGTTCGGAGTATTTATTCCGCAGAAAGAGGAGGGGCAATGCTGTATTTCAACAAGAAGATGATAAAAATAACGGCATGTTTGATGGGTTTATTTATTGGCACTGGGATACCTGTGCTTTGGGCAGAGTCAAGGGCCGTTGAAGCGGGAAAGGTGCTCACCTTCGATCGAAAAAAAGGCAATTGCCTGTCCTGTCATGTGATCGCTGGTGGCACCTTGATGGGTACCACTGGCCCGCCCTTAATGATGATGAAGCTGCGATTTCCCGATAAAGAAAAACTGTATAAGCAGGTTTTTGATGCCAGAAAACGCAACCAGAAAACCATAATGCCGCCCTTTGGTAGCCACGCAATACTCTCAAAGGAAGAAGTTGGCGCGGTGGTGGAGTATTTATATACCTTGTGAAAGCAGTGCTTTAGAGATGCTTTAAAAACTGATAGTGATGGTATGACAGTGGATGGAAAAATATGCAGATGAAGCGAAGATATTTTTTAGCGAGTTTATGTAAAGCGGCGGCCTGTATTGTGGCCGCCACCAGTTTTCCGCGCCTGGCTTTTTCCGGCTGGAATGAAAGGGCCTTTCAAGCGGAGACACTCGATGGGGCATTTAAGAATAAATACCCCGGTTTAGATATTGTCGACAGTCAGGCGATTAAATTAAAGGCGCCGGCGATTGCTGAAAATGGATCCGTGGTTCCGGTCACTGTTAAAACGGACTTGCCCGATGTTAAAAGTATTAGTTTATTCGTCGAGAAAAATCCCTCGCCACTGGCGGCGACGTTTAACCTCGGCCCCCTCAATGTCGCGGATGTCTCGATTCGTATTCGCATGGGCGAAACGTCGAATCTGGTTGCGGTGGTGGAGTCGGGTGGCAAGCTACACCGTGTGCAACAAGAAGTTAAGGTCACTATTGGCGGCTGTGGCGGGTAGTGGGCCGTGCGCTTAAATAACTATTTTTGTTACGGCCTAAACAGGCAGGTGTTGAACAATGAAAATTAAAGCAAAAGTTAAAAAAGACATCACCAAAGTTAAAATGTTGATTAAGCACCCGATGGAAACAGGGCGGCGTAAAGATGAGGGGGGGAATGTGATTCCCGCACTCTACATTACGCAAGTGTCGGCCAGTTACAGGGGTCAGCGGGTGTTTCATGCGGAAGTGGGTCAGGCGGTGTCGAAAGACCCCTATATCGCCTTTAGTTTTAAAGGAGGGCTGCCTGGCGAAAAGATTACCATTACCTGGCTGGATATTTCGGGTGCTACGGCAACAGGTGAGGCTGCCATTAAGTAATTTCCTAGGCTTCGAAAAGGAAGAGTGTAATGAGGTCGTTAATCGTCAATAAAAAAACAAACCTTGGCTTCGCGCTGTACTGTCTGCTGGCCTTTAGTGGGTTTGCTGGCGCTGATGCTGAACAAGGTCTCGATTATCAGTCGATGGTGCAGCGGGACATTAATGACTTCAAGGCCTATTACAAAACACGTTTCCCTAAGATTGAATTTTCAGAATACAAAAATGGTGTCTATGCTATCGATGCTGACTCTCGTGAGCAGTGGCTAGAAATGGAAGACTTCCCGCCCTACGAGTTCGCAGTGGATGAAGGTGAAGCCTTGTTTGCAGTGCGCTTTGCCAATGGTAAAACGTACGCCGATTGTTTTGCCAATGGTGGTGAGGGTATTCGTCAAAACTACCCCTACTTTGATAATAAAAAAGGCCAGGTCATAAGCTTGGAGCTGGCAATTAATGATTGTCGGGAGACGAATGGAGAACAGCCGCTGGCCTATAAAAAGGGCCCGATGGCGGCCTTATCGGCCTATATGGCGAGCACCTCGGCGGGTAATGTATTTGCTGTTGCGGTAGCCAATAAAGAGGCATACCAGGCATACCTTGAAGGCAAAAAATTCTTTTATGCAAAGCGCGGTCAGCTGAACTTTTCCTGTGCCGATTGCCACATGCTGGTGTCCGGCCAGAAGCTACGAGCCGATATCACCGGTCCAGCCTTGGGGCATCCCACCGGCTTTCCCGTTTACCGTGGAAAGTGGCAGGAGATGGGCACCTTGCATCGTCGCTATGCTGGCTGCAATAAAAACATTCGCGCCATGCCCTTGCCGTTGCAGGGCCGGGCTTATCGCAACCTTGAGTACTTTCAATCGGTGATGAGCCAGGGCCTGGAAATTAATGGCCCTTCTTCACGTAAATAAAATCGGTTTGGCAATAATGGCTACTGTGAATCGCGAGAAAGCTATGACTCAATTACGAATACTATTTTTTGTTGTATTGGGTATGGCGTTGTTTTCTACAGGTAGGCTACATGCCGATGCTGATATTAAGCCAATATTGGCGGATGCTCGAGCGACGCTCACTACGGTGGCTGCGAAGGGTTTTGAATGGACCACGACACGCCAGCTGATTGCCGCCGCCGAAGTAGCCCTAGCCGCCGGTGATAAAGCGCATAGTCTAAATCTGGCCAAGGCCGCTCTCAATGAGGCTGAAAAATCACTGCTTCAGGCAAACTACGCCGAGGCCCATTGGCAAGATGGCATGCCGTTCTAAGTTGAAAATTCGAAGCCACAAGTACCAAACTGAACATAGTCGATTAATACGGCGGAGCCCCCTATGAATATTGATCGCCGAGAGTTTTTGCGCTTGCTCACTTTTGCCAGTGCTGCGGGCCTATTGCCGTTGAACAGTCGAGCCGCGAACGAGGGCCTTTACAATATTCCGGCCAGGGGTGATGTGCGCTTATTGCATATTACCGATACCCACGCACAGCTTAAGCCGGTTTATTTTCGTGAGCCCAGTGTCAATTTGGGCTTTCACGATGCCCTGGGCAAGGCACCTCACCTTACCGGTGCGCGTTTACTCGAGCGTTTTAAAATAGTCGCGGGGAGTCATTTGGCCCATGCCTTTACCTCCCTTAACTTCACCGAGGCCGCGAATCAATACGGCAAGGTCGGTGGATTTGCCTATTTGAAAACCTTGATCGATGATTTGCGCGATGGTTTTGGTAGTGATAAAACCTTGCTCTTGGATGGCGGTGACACCTGGCAGGGCTCAGGTACCGCGCTGTGGACGCGCGGTAAGGATATGGTTGCGGCTTGTAATTTACTGGGTGTTGACGTGATGACGGGGCACTGGGAGTTCACCTATCGCGATGGCGAGGTGTTGGAAAATATTGCTGCCTTCAAGGGCGATTTCGTCGCGCAAAATGTCAAAGTCAAAGAGGACGCCTTATTTGATGGCTCACCGGCCTACGATGAAGATAGCGGCCACGCGCTGAAACCCTATGTCATGAAAAATCTTGGTGGCCATCGCATCGCGGTGATCGGGCAGGCCTTCCCCTATACACCGGTGGCCAATCCATCACGTTTTATTCCCGACTGGACCTTCGGTATTAATGATGGGGACCTTCAGGAATTGGTCGATGAGATACGCAGCTCGGAAAAACCCAGTGCAGTGATTGTACTGTCTCACAACGGTATGGATGTCGATTTAAAAATGGCCTCTCGGGTTACCGGTATTGATGCCATTCTTGGCGGCCATACTCACGATGGCATTCCGGCGCCCATTGAGGTGAAGAATGCTAACGGTATTACGCTGGTTACCAATGCCGGCTGCAACGGTAAATTTGTTGGGGTGCTTGATCTTAAATTGGGTGCTCAGGGGGTGAGTGGCTATTACTATAAATTGTTGCCGGTATTTTCTAATTTACTGAAAGCCGATCCAGCGATGGCGAGCTATATCGAGACAATGCGTAAACCCTGGCAGAGTAAGCTTGAGGCGCCACTGGCTGTGGCGGGTGAATTACTCTATCGCCGAGGTAATTTTAATGGCACCTTTGACCAGGTGATTTGCGACGCTTTGCGAATGGTGAATGATGTGCAAATTTCTCTCTCCCCCGGCTTTCGTTGGGGTACGTCTGTATTGCCGGGTCAGACAATCACCATGGAGCATGTGCTCGACCAAACCTGTATTACCTATCCCGAAACCTATGTGCGAGAAATGTCGGGCAAGGATTTAAAGGCGATTCTTGAAGATGTCGGTGACAATTTATTCAACCCCGACCCCTATTACCAGCAGGGCGGTGACATGGTGCGTCTCGGTGGGCTGGATTATCGTTTTGATCCATTGCAAGCGATGGGTAAGCGCGTTAGCGAAATGACGCTGGATAATGGCGAGAAAATTCAGGCTGGGAAAAACTACAAAGTGGCGGGTTGGGCGACGGTGGGTAGCCAGTCAGCGGGTGAGCCAATCTGGGATACCGTGGCGACCTATCTGCGTGATGTTAAAACAGTGAACATTAAAAAAATGAATACCCCGGTGTTGCTTAATGCCGTGAATAATCCAGGTATCTCCAATGGCTAGATTGGTGTGTCGGTTTGTAGTCGTGGGGTGGTCGTTATTACGCTACCGGGCCAGGAAAGCACGTAGCTACATGGCTAGCTATAGAGGCTGTTGCGGCGGCGGGCATCTATGCAGGGTCGGAACGGCCATTGAGTAAGCGCTGCTCAGATACGCTGTTGTCTTCATCTCTCGCTTATTTTAAACGACTGTATTTGATTACCTGCTGGTTACTGTTTTTTACCGGTAACCGGGCACTCGCATGGACTGCAGTGACCATTCCTCTAGCGAAGGATTTTGCCGCAGATGGTGAGATAGTCTGCGATATCGAGGGGATTTTGTTGCTGTATTTTTCAGCCGCCGACTGCCGCTATTGCATGAAGCTTGAAGAGGCGGTATTAAAGCCGATGTTGCGCAGTGGCGACTATGATCAGCAGGTGTTGTTGCGAAAAATAGCTTGGCGCAGCCAAGCGTTAGTGAGTGACTTCTCTGGTCGGGGTGTTTCTTTACAGGGTCTGGCACAGCGTTACGATGTGAAGGTGACGCCGACCTTGGTGTTTGTCGATTCAATAGGGCGAGAGCTCGCCCCGCGTATTCTCGGTTTTCAATCGGCTGACTTTTTTTGGTACTACTTGGATCGAGGAATTAATCATTCAATTGCTATAAGGCGTCGTGCTACTTGTGCTAACGCTAAAAGCTCAATCGGGGCTCGACTTGAGCCCCGATTGAGCGGTGTTACTTAGGCGCGCTGCTTAAAAAAGCACTCGCGCTTCATCATCATCGCGGTGCAGGTGTGAAATTGCCGGCGATGACACGAGCATGATGTGGACGGTGTAGCTGAACCATGCCAGAACGGCCATCACTGCCAAGAGTGCGGCATTTTGCTGTACGGACAAGTAAATAGTCAGCGCGAGGCAGGGGAGGTATAGGGTGGCGCTTACCAGCGCGAATGTTTTCCAAGATTGAATTAATGTAATTAAAGGCATCGTTTACTCTCCTTGATCGGTTGGGCGCGACTCCTTTTTGTCACGCCTTAGCGTTATTGCTAGAGTACAAACTAGTATTGTTTCTTGGTTTTTTCCAAGCTCTGCCTTACTTATCGTGAATTTGGTCACGTCTAAAGCCGGTCTTTACGAAAGTTTGTAGCGTGTTTTCAGTGGGGCTTGTGTGAAAAAAGGCTATAAAAAAACCCGCATATTGCGGGTTTTTTTATAGCCGAGTAATGCGCTTAAAGGATCATTTGGCAGCGACGGTAATACCGCCAAACATCTTTCGCAGTTCGGTTTTGAGGATCTTGCCAGCGCCCGATTTTGGCAGCTCGTCAATAAAATGAGCTGTTTTAGGCACTTTAAAGCGGGCGAGTCGTTCGCTACAGAAGCCGATCAGTTCGTCTTCTGTCATGCTCGCGCCCTCTTTCAATACGATGCAGGCGGCGGGCACTTCCTGCCATTTCTCGTGGGGAATACCGATAACAGCCACTTCGGCAACGGCTTCGTGGAGGTAGATGGCCTGCTCGAGCTCGGCGGGGTAGACGTTCTCGCCACCACTGATAATCATGTCTTTCTTGCGGTCGACAACGTAGAGGTAGCCCTCGTCATCGAGATAACCCAGGTCACCACTGTGATACCAGCCGCCAGCCAGTGCCTCTGATGTTGCTTCGGGCTTGTTCCAGTAGCCCTTCAGCATGTTGGGGCCACGGCAGAGGATTTCACCGACTTGAGTGGCGGGCAAGTTGTTGCCATTGTCGTCGATAATACGGATGTCGACGTGGAAGGCGGGGTAGCCAACGGAGCCATTTTTGCGCTCGCAATCCCACTTGTCGAGAATGGCTACCAGGGGTGCCATTTCGGTCATGCCGAAACCTTCGTAAATGGACAGGTTGCGGGCCTGGAAGTACTTGAGGATATTCATCGGCGTTGGTGCAGCGCCGGTCATCAAGAACTCAACAGAGCTGAGGTCGTAATCTTTTTTCTCGAGCTCTTCGACAATCATTTGCCACATCGAGGGCACACAGAAGAGGCCGGTGAGCTTTTCTTTCTCGGTCAGCTCCAGCACTTCGACGGGGTCAAAGGCGGGGAGAGTGACAACGCAGCCGCCCTGATAAAGGGTTGGCAATACGGTGACGCTGGTGCCGCCGATGTGGAACATGGGGGTCACACCAAGAGCGACAGTGTCGGCGTGGATGGGCAGGCGCTGAGTCGTGTGATGAACGTTGGCCATGTGGTTGGCGTGGGTCAGCATTGCGCCTTTGGGTCGGCCCGTGGTGCCGGAGGTGTACATCAGTAGGGCGACATCGTCGGCATTGACGGTGGCATTGATCTCTTCGTCCGAAGCGGCATCGAGAAAGGCTTCGTATTCGGCGTCGTCATCGCAGGTGGTGCTGCGACCGCAATAGACCGTCTTATTAAAGTTGACGACCTTGGCCAGGCCCTCAGCCAGGTTGGCAAATTCATCGTGATAGAGGAAGGTGCTGGCGCCGGAATCTGTAACGATGTACTCAATCTCGGGCACTGTCAGGCGGAAGTTGATCGGCAGGTAGATGGCGCCGAGCTTGGCAACGGCGAAAATCAGCTCCAGCTGCTCGTGGCCATTTTGCAGCAGTGAGCAAACACGGTCGCCGGGGCGAACACCGCTATCGCGCAGAGCGTTGGCTAATCGGTTGCAGCGGCGGTTAAGTTCTTTGTAGGTAAAGCGCTTGTGGCGATCCACTACAGCCAGGCGTTGGCCCGAAATCATTTCGCGCTTCGTGAGCCAATATCCCAAACCTTGATCCATAACAACCTCTCTATTTCTTTAGTTTTAATGTAATGATTTAAATAAAAAATTATGGGTGCATTGCGCTTTTAGATGACTGATCGGACAGCTAAAAGGCGCCAAGGCTAACAAGTGTCGAGCGCTTTAGCAAGTTATGACAAGGTCTTGACAGTTGTCGGTGAGCAGGCTGAGTCTGACTCAATCTGTTCGGTACGTAGTAAGCCGTTGTATACTTTCCGCTACACCCTTCTTGAGGCAGAGAATAGCAAGTGGAGCACATACTTGAACAGCCGCTTTATAAAATAGCGCGCGCAGGGCTGGTACTTTTATTACTATTGGTCGCCTGGGGTTGTTTGCAGGCACCGGGCCCCGATGCTACGCCGTGGTTTTGGGGTGCCGATAAAATCATCCATCTCAGTACCTATGCCCTGCTATATATCTGTGCCTGGCTGGCTTTTCCCGGTGCCCTATTGAACTGGACGCTACACGGCAGCCTACTGGCCTATGGCTTGTTGATCGAGGGCCTGCAGTCACTCACCGGTTATCGCTCTGCAGAGCTGGCCGATATGCTGGCTAATGCCACGGGCCTCGGGCTTGGCTGCCTGTTGTTATCATTACTGGCAGGGCGTTTGGTTTTTATTCATCAATATCGGGCAGCTTACGACAGGCAGACAGCATGAGTATCGATTGGGATTCAACCAGGGCTGCCATTTGGCGCCATGCCAGTGCTCGGTTGCGAGCGGTGAAGCGGCTCGACAGTGTGGGCTTTGATGACCTACTTGGCATTGAGCGCCAATGCGCGGCCTTTAAAGACAATATCGAAGGCTTTTTACGCGGCGAGCAGGCCAATAATATGTTGCTGTGGGGCAGTCGCGGCACCGGTAAATCATCGTTGATTAAAGCGGCGCTTAATCACTACGGCCCGCAGGGTTTGCGAGTGATTGAAATTGATAAAGACGATCTGGCCAATCTCTGTGAAGTGGTTGACGAACTCCACGAACTACCCCAGCGCTTTATTATTTTCTGCGACGACCTGTCTTTCGATGCGGGCGAAACGGCCTACAAGCATCTTAAAAGCGTGCTGGAGGGTTCGATTGAGCTGCCGCCCGAAAATGTCTTGGTCTGCGCCACCTCCAATCGCCGTCACATTATTACCGAGCAGAAGAGTGATAACAGCGCTGTCGATTTAATCAATGGCGAGTTGCACTACGGCGACACGGTGGAGGAGAAGCTGTCGTTGGCCGATCGCTTTGGCCTGTGGTTGTCGTTTTACCCGAATAATACGCGGCAATATCTGGCCATTGTCGATCGTTTGTTTACGGGGTTTAGTGGTGACAGGGATGTCTTGCACTTGTCGGCGAAACAGTTTGCTATGACCCGGGCCTCAAAAAGTGGTCGCACGGCGCGACAATTTTACCTGCAGTGGCGAGAGTAGGGTGCGCGGTATTCCGCTCTGGAGAATTTAATAGATTTTTGCTTCGCCCTCGGGTCGAGTTTTAAAGCGTTTGTGTAGCCAGAAATAATCTTCCGGCTGTTGGCGAGTACTTTCTTCCAGCCAGGCACTCCAGCGCACGGTGTCGGCCGCGTCATCACCCGATGGGAAATTCTCCAATACGGGGTCGATTTCGACACGGTAGCGGCCGCCCTCTTTGCGATAGGTGTTCATGGTCAGTACATTGGCACCCGCTATTTGGGCATATTGGGGGATGGCGGTGATAGTGGCCGTTTGGATACCAAAGAAGGGAATAAAAATACTGCGTTTTTTACCGAAATCCTGATCCGGAACAATCACTACCACGCCATTATTTTTCAGCTGAGCCAGCATATGGGTGATTTCTTTGCGGTGAATGGTGGTGATGCGGTGCTTGCGGGTTCCGCGCTGATACAGCTGGGCTTCGAGCACCGGGTTATCCATGCGCCGGTAAACTACGTGGTAGGGCAGTAGCTGGGCCAGTCGGGCAAAGCCCAGAACAAAACCATTGAAGTGCCCGGCAAGGATAATTAAGGGCTTGTCGCTGTCGATAGCTTTTTTTAAATGCTCTTCGCCGAGGAGTTCGCCGCGTTGTTTTATGTTGGCTGGCGTACCCCAGATAAGATCGAGTAAATCGAACAGTAATAAAAGGGTAGAGGCGAGGTTTTTTTCAGCCAGTTCAAGCTGTTGCTGGGCCGATAAGTCGGGAAAGCACAATTCAATATTGCGGCGAATGGTTTTGGTGCGCGAGGAGCGAAGCTTGATTAGCAGGCGCGCCAGTCCCCTCGATAAGCTGCGCTGTAGGGCTCCGGGTATTTTTGCCAAGAGCCAGGAAAGCCCGACAACGAGCCAGGAAAGCCAATAGCGCGGGGCGTAGTGAGAGTCATCCACTCGACTGCTGAGGTTGCGTTTACCCATGAAAACTCAGTTCCTGTACTTTGTCTGCGGTTAATTGGCAGGGCGATTGAAGGGGACTTTTAGCTGTCGGCCAGTTTAACCAGCATCTTGCCCAGATTGGCACCACTAAAGAGCCCTAAAAAGGCCTCCGGTGCCTTGGCGATGCCCTCGAACACGGTTTCCTGCCAAACGATCTTGCCCTCTGCGCGCCAGGTGGCCATGTCCTCAATAAAGGCCTGGTGGTACTCGGCCATATAATCGAGCACTACAAAGCCTTTAACGGTCATGCCGAGAGTAACGACCTTAAACATATTGGTGACGCCCTGGCGTTTTTCCGGCGCCTCGTTGTAATCTTCGATGGTGCCGCAGAGAATCGCTCGACTATTTTTACGCATACTCAACAGCGCGCCGTCGAGTTGTGAACCGCCGACATTATCAAAAAACAGGTGGATGCCCTTGGGGCAGAGTTCGGCGAGTTTGCCCGCAAAATCATCGGTCTTTTTGTAATTAAAGGCGGCATCAATTTTTGCGGTGTTTAACAGCCAGTCAACTTTCGCGTCGGAGCCGGTACTGCCGACGACCGTGCAACCCAGCGCCTTGGCCATTTGACAGGCCAGTGAACCCACCGCGCCACCGGCACCGGAGACAAAAACCGTGTCGCCCGCTTTGGCTGCGCCGAGCACTTTGGTGCCAACATAGGCGGTAATGCCCGGCATGCCGAGAATGCCGATGTAGTCCTGGGGGGCAATACTTGCTGTGTCGCGTATACCCAGGCCCTTGCCATTGGAGACAAAGTACTCGCGCCAGCCGTTCATACTTTCGACATGCGTGCCGACCGGCAGCTTGGGGTTTTTTGATTGCATGACAACGCCAATAGCGCCGCCCTCGAGCACTTGCTCGAGCTGGAAGGGCGGAATATAGCTTTTCACATCATTCATGCGTGGGCGCATATAGGGATCGACCGACATCCACAGGTTTTTAACCAGCACCTGCCCCTCTTCCAGCTCTTCACTCAAGTGGCTTTCGACCAGCTTGAAGCAATCGAGATTGGGTTGGGGTGAGGGCCGTTGGGCGAAATGGATTTCTCGGTTGATCATGGCAGAGTCTCTTTTTAGTGGTTTGAATTGACGGTGCTTGAGCCGTCAATACTGTATTCGATGCTTATTCGTCGTCGCTATAGTCGTGACTACAAGCGGCGATTACTCGCGCAGAGCCAGACGTAGATTACTCGGGTGTATCGGATTGGCCCCGCTCATACTTAGCACCATGCTGGTCAAATCGTCCCAGGGCGAGGCATCGCGCATGCCTTTCACCGCGCGATCGACACCGCCGGCCTGGCGTAGCAGCATAGTGAGTTGGGCGGGCCGGGTGCGGCGCAGGGCCTTGCGTACCAGGGGCTGGTGTTTATCCCAGACGCGTAGTTGGCGCAGGGCGCTGTCGACGGATTCGCCACGGGCTGTTTGCTCGCTGGCTTTAATCAGAATGCGTAGCTCTCGGGTCAGCGCCCAGAGAATGGCGGTGGGCTCTGTGCCCTCGTCGCGCAGGCCGCGCAAGGTGCGTATTGCGCCGATACTGTCGCCGTCGAGAAGGCGATCCACCATCGTGAAGACATTGAAGCGGGCGCTGTCGGTAACGACGGACGACATGGTTTCGCTGTTGATTTCGCCCTCGGGGGCCAGCAATTTTAGTTTTTCTATTTCCTGAATCGCGGCGAGTAGATTGCCCTCGACGCGCTCGGCGAGTATTTCAATGGCTTGAGGATTGGCGCTAATACCGGCGTGCTCGAGACGCTGTTTGATCCACTGGGGCATTTGTGCGGCGCTGACCGGCCACACTTGCACGATGGCGCCGTGTTGGTCGAGGGCTTTAAACCACTTGCTGTTTTGCGCGCTTTTGTCGATCTTCGGCAAGATGACCAGCAGTAAATTGTCGGCGTTGATATTGGCGCAGTAATCTTGAAAAAACTGACCGCCCTCGCGTCCCGGCTTACCGGCGGGAATGCGCAGTTCGAGTATTTTTTTATCGGAGAACAGCGACAGGCTGTTGGCTTCGCTCAGTACCTGTTGCCAGTCGAAGCGCGCTTCGGCGTTAAACAACTCGCGCTCGGTAAAGCCCGCTGCCCGCGCCCGCCCGCGTATCGCATCGGCGGCTTCCTGAACCAGCAGGGGTTCATCGCCGCTGATCACATAGATGGGCTCGAGCCCTTGTTTCAGTTGCCTCGAGAGTTTGTCCGGATGCAGACGCATGGTGTTTTAGGGGCTGCCTGGCGGTATCGTATTGTCCGTCGCGGGCTTTTTTAAATGTCGCAGACGGTTGGCGATTTGTCGGGCGAGGTCGTTGTACATCTCGTTAGTCAGTAGCAGTGCCTCATCCTCTGTCGCCAGCACATTGTCTTCGTTGTACTCATAAATGCGCTCGACGGATGCGCTGCTGCGCTCGATAGCCACCGTGCCATCGGCGCGGACGATCAGGTATTCGACGCGCTCCTCCAGTAAGCGCTCGGAGATACGCGCGCTGGCGCTGACCGTCGCAGTGCGGCGTCGGGATTTTTGCTTAACGATTTTGAGACTGTATTCGGCATCGTTGGCGCTGTCGACCAGCGCTATGCCGCTGCCCCGCAGGTAGCGCTCAAGGACTCGATTAAAGGCGCTATTGGGCTTGTTGGCGTCGATATGGAGGCGCTCAATGGTGGCTTCACCACCGGCACCGCGCAGTTGCCAGCCGCAGGCCGAGAGGCTTAGCAGCAGGAGGATGGCGCCTAGTTTCAATGGCTTATTCATAAAGTCGGGGTTTCCGTGGTGGATAATGTTTAGTTGGCAACGATATTAACCAGTCTGCCCGGCACCACGATGACTTTACGGATAGTCTTGCCCTCCGTAAAGCGCTGGGCATTGGGTTCGGCCAGCGCGGCGCTCTCAATACTGTCTTTGTCGGCAGCGGCGGGCAGGACAATCTCTCCGCGCACTTTGCCGTTGACCTGCACCATTAGCTTAATGCTACTTTCGACCAGGGCACTTTCGTCAACCTCGGGCCAACGGGCATTGAGGACGGGCTCTTGGTGGCCGAATTCCTGCCACAGGGTATGACAGATATGGGGGGCGATGGGGGCGAGTAAGAGCACGGCAGCCTCCAGCGCCTCTCTTTCAAGGGCGCTGCGTTGCGGTGCGTCGTCGGCCAGGCGTGTTAGCTCGTTGAGCAGTTCCATCACGGCGGCGATGGCAGTGTTGAAGGTTTGCCGGCGACCGTAGTCATCGCTGACCTTGGCGATGGTTTGGTGGGTCTTGCGGTGCACGTTGGCTTCAGCGTCAGTGAGCGTGGCAGCGTCGAGCGCGGGTGCCTCTCCCTTGGCGAGGTGGGCGTGAACTAACTTCCACAGGCGGCGCAAAAAGCGGTTGGCGCCGGCAACGCCCTCGTCCGACCACTCGAGGGATTGCTCGGGTGGCGCGGCGAACATGGTGAATAGGCGCACGGTATCGGCACCGTATTGGTCGATCAGTGGTTGGGGGTCGACGGTGTTGCCCTTCGATTTGGACATTTTACTGCCGTCTTTGAGGACCATGCCCTGACAGAGCAACTTGGTAAAGGGCTCGTCGCACTCGACCAGGCCCTCGTCGCGCATCAGCTTGTGGTAGAAGCGGGCGTAGAGCAGGTGAAGGATGGCGTGTTCAATACCGCCGACATATTGATCAACCGGCAGCCAGTAATTCGCCTGCTCGGGGTTGAGCATGCCCTCGTTGTAGTCGGGGCAGGTAAAGCGCGCGTAGTACCAGGAGGACTCCATAAAGGTGTCGAAGGTGTCGGTTTCTTTCTCGACGGCCTGGCCATCGAGGGTGGTCTTTTTCCATTCGAGGTCGGCTTTAATGGGTGAATGCACGCCGTCCATTTCGACATCTTCCGGCAACAGCACCGGCAGCTTGTCGAGGGGCACGGGGATTTCGATACCGTCGGCGTTGTAGGCCATAGGAATCGGTGAACCCCAGTAGCGCTGGCGGGAAACACCCCAGTCGCGCAGCCGGTAATTGGTGGTGATGCGACCGCTGTCGCGCTTGGTCAGTGCTTGAGCAATGGCGTCGAAGGCCTGGTCAAAGTCCATGCCGTCAAAGCTTACGTCATCAAGGGTGCCGGAGTTGATCAGCTGGCCTTTGACGGTAAAAGCTTCGTTGCCAATATCACAGGGGCTGTCATCGCTGGGTGCAATCACTTGCTGAATGGGCAGGCCGTACTTGGTGGCGAACTCCCAGTCCCGTTGGTCGTGGGCGGGCACGGCCATCACCGCGCCGGAACCGTAATCCATCAACACATAGTTGCCGATCCACACCGGCACCCGCTCGCCACTGAGGGGGTGGATGGCTTTAATACCGATGTCGATACCGGCTTTTTCCATGGTTGCCATATCGGCTTCGGCCATCGACTGGCGTTTACACTCGGCGATAAAGTCGGCGACTTCGGCGTTGTTTTCGGCAATGGCCAGAGCGATGGGGTGCTCGGCGGCGAGGCTGAGGTAGGTCACGCCCATCAGCGTATCGGGGCGGGTGGTGTAAACATCGAAGCTGGTTATATCGGCGACGGCGCTTTCGAGAGCAAAGGTCATTTCCACGCCCTGGCTCTTGCCAATCCAGTTGCGCTGCATGGTGCGCACTTGCTCGGGCCAGGCCTCGAGCTTGTCGAGACCATCGAGCAACTCTTCGGCGTAGTCGGTGATTTTAATAAACCACTGGGGGATTTCCTTGCGCTCCACCGCCGTGTCACAGCGCCAGCAGCAGCCGTCGATAACCTGTTCGTTGGCCAGCACGGTTTGATCGACCGGACACCAGTTAACCGCGCTGGTTTTTTTGTAGACCAGTTTTTTTTCGTAGAGGCGGGTGAAAAACCACTGCTCCCACTTGTAGTAGTCGGGCTTGCAGGTGGTCAGTTCGCGCTGCCAGTCGTAGGCATAACCCAGGGAGTTGAGCTGGGTTTTCATATAGTCGATATTTTCGTAAGTCCAGGGTGCCGGCGCGGTATTGTTTTTAATCGCGGCATTTTCTGCCGGCAAACCGAAGGCATCCCAGCCCATGGGTTGCAGCACATTTTTACCGAGCATGCGCTGGTAGCGGCTAATGACATCGCTAATGGTGTAATTGCGCACGTGACCCATATGCAGCTTGCCGCTGGGATAGGGGAACATCGCCAGACAATAGTATTTTTCCTGCCCCGGCTTTTCGCTAACGTTGAAGGACTGATTGTCGCGCCAGAAGGCCTGCGTTGCTTGCTCGATGGCTTTGGGGTGGTAGAGTTCTTCCATTGCAGGGGTCCAGGGTTGCCGATGCTTGGTGACGATAGGGGTGAAAGCGAGTGGTAAATTTACGAGGCCGAAATTATAGGGGAAAGACGGCCAGAAAGGCAGGTGGCAACTGTCGTCGCGGGGTTTTTCTTGTGGCTTAATGGCACTTGAAATGGCTGGTATTTGGGCTGCGGCGTGAATTTGACAGATTCAGGTGGCCGCTGGCGCGTTGACTAGAAACGAAGGGCTGGGGATTAAGTGATGAAATTAACAAAAATTGCACTGTTGCAGATGATCTTGCTGCTGTTGCTAACGGCGTGTTCCGAGAGTGAGGAGCGCGCAACATCGGGGGCGGTCGCCGCCGACTTCTGGGCCGCGATGGAATTGGGTGATCGCGCCCGGGCCGAGCAATTGGTGGTGCCCGGCAGTCTGGATGGCAGCACCATGAATTTTGAGGCGGAGGGCAATCGCATCGAGAGCATTCGCTTTGGGGAGGCGATGGTGTCATCGGATATGGCGGCGGTACCGACCACCATGGTTGGGGTGTTCAACGAGCGGCCGGTAGAATTTAGCTTTGATACCCGCTTGGTGCCGATTGAAGGCGTCTGGAAGGTGGACTTCAACACCACCAGCACCGGCATGATGGGGGCGATGTTAAAGCAGGCGATGAGTACCTTTAGTGAGGTCATGGCCGAGGGTGTGGGTCAAGCTATGACCGAGATCGGCAGCGCTCTGTCGGAGAGTGCCGATGTGCTGGCCGATAGCCTCAGAGAGGGGTTTCAGCAGGGCGCCTCCGGTCTTTCGCAAGGTCTGGACTCGGCGTCCGATGCGCTGCGCCGGAGCCAAGAGAGTTCCGCCCCGGTGACACTAGTCGCGCGGGTTAGCGGTGAAATTAAGGGTTCGCCGGTAGCGTTGGTCGCCTCTGAGTGGGGCAATACCCTGGCCATTTATCAGGGCGATGGCTGGGGCTTTAATCCGAGTATTCTGCTGTTTTTGTTTTTACCCGAGGCTGAACTGCCGATCGATCGCACGATTACAGTGGCTGACGGTGACCCCTCTTTCGGCCATCCGCACGTGCACTATCGCTGGTGGGATAGTGCCGGTGAGCTGCAAACCACGGTGTTGACCGGGGGCTATAATTTACAGCTGCAATTTGGCGCGGCCATAGAGGGTCGCGTCGATGGCACGCTGCGTTTTGATGTGCCGGGCGAAGAGACCCGCCTGCAGGGCGAGTTTAGTATTCGCGTCGACTAAAGGGCGCGGCGAGTAGGCGTTTAGCGAAAGCGGCGGAAAAGACGCAACACGGTGAGGATGGTGAGGCAGAGGCCGATAATGGGCAGTGATCCATAGCGGCTGAAGGGACTGGAGCCGCTATAGGGCGCGACCTCGGTTTTCAAAATGCCCGCTTGGAATCGAGGTAGTTTTTCGAGCACCTTGCCACGGGGGCTAATAATGGCGGTGATGCCGTCATTGGTGGCGCGCAGTAGGGGTTTGGCATTTTCTAGCGCGCGCATACGGGCGATTTGCAAATGTTGGTGGGGGCCGATGGAGTCGCCGAACCAGGTGTCATTGCTGACCGTTAACAATATGTTGGCATCCCGCGCATCGCGGGCGAGCAGGTCGGGGTAGGCTATTTCATAGCAAATGGCGGTGGCAATTCGTACCGTGCCGAGGTGAATGGGGCGTTGCTGGGGCGCGCCGGCACTGAAGGCCGACATCGGTAAATCAAAAAAAGCGATAGCGCCGCGCAGCCAGTGCTCGAGGGGCACATATTCGCCAAAGGGCACCAAGCGCCGCTTCTGATACGCGCCGCTGGCTCTGCCCAGGGCAATCACCGAATTGTAGTAGTTACCAGAGGCCGTATTGCTGGGGATACCGGTTAGCAGGCCGACGCGATGCTCTTTGAGTTGGCTGTCGATATCAGCGAGGAAACCACTGATATTGCCTTGCAGGGTGGGTAGCGCCGACTCCGGCCAAATAATCAGGTCGTGGTCGAGCAGGGTCTCGTTGGTTTGCTGGAAATTGACGAGAATCTGTTTCAGCTCCGCGTCATTCCACTTTTCCAGCAGGGGTAGATCGGGTTGTACTAAGGCCACGTCAAGACGCTTGCCCGTGGGGTAGGTCCAGGGCTTAATTTTGAGGTAGGCGCCACCGGCGAAGATCATGAGTAAAATTAACAGGCTGTAGTCGATCAAGCTTTTGTGCTGTTTGCGCTCTCCGATCAAGCTCAGCAATGCACCACCAAAGGCGGCGATGCCGCTGAGCGCCAGCACGCCGAACAGCGGTGCCCAACCGGCGAGCCAAGTGTCGATAAAACCGTAGCCGATATTGAGCCAGGGGAAGCCGGTGAGAAACCAGCCTCTGAACCACTCTCCCAATACCCAGAGCGCGGGAAAGGCGAAAAGAAGGGTCGCGGGCGGGGCGTGGCGAAACAGGCCGAAAAGCGCGAGTGGCAGCGCGAAGACCAGAGCCATGCCGAGGGCAAAGAGTCCCGTCAGCAGTCCGGCGAGAGCGGGTGGGGCGTGGCCATAGTCGTGGATGCTGACATACACCCAGCTGGCGCCGACCCCGTACAGGCCGAGGCCAAAAATAAGTGATAGAGCAAAAACCCCTCTAATACCCTGGCCGCGACACAGAAAGCATAGCGTGCAGGTACTGAAAATAGCCGTTGGCCAGAGTGTAAAGGGCGCCAGCGCCAGCGGTAGTAAGGCGCCGCTGAAGAGCGCCAGTAATAGCGAGGAAAAACTAATTTTGTAGGTCGGCATAGCTGGACTTTTTGCTGTATCCGGTTTTATTGTTGGTTTTGTCGGGCTTCTGTGCCCTCGTATCTTAAGGCCAGTCGGTGGATTTGTCGCTCATCAGCGGCCGTCACCGTGAAGTAATACTCGCCCAATACGACCTCTTCGCCCACCTCGGGCAGGTGGCCGAAAGCCTGAGTGACAAGCCCGCCAATGGTGTCGAACTCGTCCTCATTAAAGCCGGTGTTAAAAAACTCGTTGAAGTCTTCGATCGTGGTGAGAGCGGGCAGTTGGTAGTTGCCGTCGTCTAGCTGTTGGATAGGGCTTTGTTCTTCGAGGTCGGTTTCGTCTTCAATTTCACCGACGATTTCCTCAAGAATGTCTTCAATGGTGACCAGCCCGGCAACGCTGGCGTACTCATCCATGACGATGGCCATATGGTAGCGTTGTTCGCGGAATTCCTTGAGCAAGACATTCAGGCGCTTGCTTTCGGGAATGATATTGGCGGGGCGGATAACATCGGCGATAGCGAAGTTGTCCTTGCCGGTGAGTAGCAGAGGCAGTAACTCTTTGGCGAGTAACACGCCCTTGATGTCGTCGATGGATTCGCCAATCACCGGGAAGCGCGAGTGCTTAGACTCGGTGACCAGAGCCAGTATTTCTTCGATATTGGCGGACTCGGGAATCACCGTCATACGCGAGCGGGCGACCATGATTTCTCTCACCTGTTGGTCGGCGACACTCAGTGCGCCCTCCATAATTTCCAGTGCCTCGCTGTCGATGACCTTGTCGTCATAGGCGCTGCGGAGAATTTCGGTGATGTCGTCCCGGGTGGCGGGCGTCGATGAGAAAACGCGGGCAAGTCGTCCTAGCCAGGAGTTGGCTTGCCCGTTGGTACTGTCTTCGGTCATGGTGCTGGTGTCTCTTCTTGGAGTACTGAATAAGGGGGTGGGAAGTTGAGTTCGCCCAAAATTGTAGTTTCGAGGGCTTCCATTGCCGCCGCGTCGCTGTCTTTTATATGGTCGTAGCCGAGTAAATGCAAGGTGCCGTGCACCAGCATATGGGCCCAGTGGGCGGCGGGGGCCTTGTGCTGCTCAGCGGCCTCTTTGTGCACGATGGCGGCACAGATGACAATGTCGCCGAGTAGGGCTGACTCGACAAAGTCGGGAATATCTGTCGGGAAGGACAGCACGTTGGTTGGCCCCTCCTTGCCGCGATAGCGTTGGTTTAACTCCGCGCTTTCAGCGGCGCTAACAATACGCACGCTAATTTCTGCATCGGGCTGTTGTGCTCCGAGAGCGGAGCCGATCCAGAGGCGTATCGACGGAGGTTCTGGTGCCTCTTCACCACTGGCATTGTCGACGACGATATTGCAAGAGTTCTGCATTAATCGTCGTCTCTTGTCTTGTTTTCGTAGCGGTCATAGGCATCGACGATTTTTTGTACGAGGGGGTGGCGCACGACGTCCTTGGATTGGAAGTGGGTGAAGGCAATACCTTCAACCCCATCGAGGACTTGGCAGGCGTGAACCAGACCGGAGCGGGTGCCGCGAGGTAGGTCAATTTGTGTGGTGTCACCGGTAATCACGGCGGTGGCGCCAAAGCCGATGCGGGTGAGGAACATTTTCATTTGTTCGCGAGTGGTGTTCTGGCTTTCGTCGAGAATAATAAAGGCACTGTTCAGGGTGCGGCCACGCATATAAGCCAGAGGAGCCACTTCAATCACGTTTTTTTCGATCAGCTTGTCGACCTTTTCAACGCCGAGCATTTCGTACAGCGCGTCGTAGAGGGGGCGCAGATAGGGGTCGACCTTCTGAGATAAATCACCGGGTAGGAAGCCGAGTTTTTCCCCGGCTTCGACAGCGGGTCGCACCAGTAAAATCCGCTCTACTTCGTTGCGTAAATAGGCGTCCACCGCGCAGGCGACGGCGAGATAGGTTTTACCGGTGCCCGCCGGGCCAACACCAAAGCTAATATCGTGGCTTTGTATGGCCCGTACATAGTTCTGCTGGTTGATACCGCGGGGGATGACTTTGCCTTTTTTGGTGAGAATCACGCTGAAATTTTTGATATTACTCGCGGCCGGATGCGCGGTGCTTTCTGCCATGGTGGTTTCCAGGTTGGCTTGTTGCAGATAAAGATGCACCGCTTGCGGTGACAGGTTGAGTTGGTCGCGGGTCTCTGCGTAGAGCGCGTGCAGCAAGTAGGCGGCAATGTGGGCCCTCTGGGGATTGCCGTAGATGGCAAAGACATTGCCGCGATTGCGAATCTCAATCTCGAGGCGACTTTCTATTTGGTGCAGGTGCTCATCGAGCTGGCCGCAAAGGTTGGCCAGGCGGCGGTGGTCGTTGGGTTCGAGGGTGATGGTGTCAACGGCGGGTAGGGTATTCAAAGTGTGCTATTGAGCGCCTGTCTTAGCTGGGATTGGCGTTAAGCATAGCGATTTTATAGCGCTATGAAAACCGCCTGTCGGGAGAATGTATAGACTATTAGTGTCGTGAGTATTGGCTCGCTTAGTAGCAGTCGTTATGGTTGTCGGGGTGCTTAGCCCATCATCTTGCCGCGCAGTGAGTTGGGTAGGGCCTCGACAATCTCCACATCGATAAAATCACCGATCACCTGGTGGTCGCTGCAGGTGAAATTGACGACACGATTATTCTCGGTGCGACCCTGTAATTGGCCCGGGTCTTTGCGAGAAATACCCGAGACGAGTACCCGTTGAGTGCTGCCGACCATGCGTCGGCTAATGGCCATGGTCTGCTGAATGATGCGGTCTTGCAGAATCTTTAGGCGTTGCTTTTTGGTCTCGGCGCTGGTGGTGTCGGCGAAGTCGGCGGCGGGGGTGCCGGGGCGAGCGCTGTAGACGAAACTGTACGAGTGGTCGAAGCCGATACTTTCAATCAGCTTCATGGTGTCGGCAAAATCGGCTTCGCTCTCACCGGGGAAGCCAATAATGAAATCGGACGACAGGCTGATGTCGGGGCGAATGGCGCGAATTTTGCGGATGATCGACTTATATTCGAGCCATGTGTGGCCGCGCTTCATGGCGCTGAGAATGCGGTCGGAGCCGCTTTGCACGGGTAGATGTAGGTGGCTGACCAGCTCCGGCACTTCGGCGTAGACATCGATCAAGGATTGTGAAAATTCCATTGGGTGGGAGGTGGTAAAGCGAATGCGATCGATGCCGTCGATTTGTGCAACATAGGTGATCAGCTCGGCGAGATCGCAGAGGCTGTCGCGACCGGGCATCTCGCCGCGAAAGGCATTGACGTTTTGGCCGAGCAGGTTGACCTCTCTGACACCCTGGCTGGCCAGGTGGGCAACCTCGGCGAGAATATCGGCACTACCGCGACTGACCTCTTCGCCGCGGGTATAGGGCACCACGCAGAAACTACAATACTTCGAGCAGCCCTCCATAATAGAGACAAAGGCCGACACGCCGTCGGCCTCGGGCAGGGGTAGCTGGTCGAATTTTTCAATTTCTGGGAAGCTGACGTCGATCACCGCGCTGTTGCCCGCTTGGCGCTGTTGCATCATATCGGGCAGACGGTGCAGGGTCTGGGGGCCAAAGATTAGATCGACATGGGGGGCGCGGCGGGCAATGGTTTCGCCCTCTTGGCTGGCCACGCAGCCGCCGACACCAATAATCAGTTTGGGGTTAAGCGCTTTGAGTTTTTTCCAGCGGCCCAGTTGATGGAAGACCTTGTCCTCGGCCTTTTCACGAATGGAGCAGGTGTTGAGCAGCAGTACATCGGCCTCGCTGGGATCGTCGGTGCGCACCATTTGGTGGCTATCGCCGAGCAGGTCGCCCATGCGGGCGGAGTCGTACTCATTCATTTGGCAGCCGTGAGTGACGATGTGGAGTTTTTTGACGGGGGTGTCTGCCATGAGGGCTCGGGCGTGATTGGCAAGGCGGGCGATTATAGGCCTTCTCGGGCACTTAGCCTAGCGAGGCTAGCTGGAAATTGACAGAAAACGGACCGCCAGTATGCTAAAATGCCGCGCCTTTATCTCTCCTTCAGTCAGTAAGTCGCTAACATTATGTCCAAAGATCCCATCTACAAAGTCATTTTCTTTAATCAGGGCCAGGTCTATGAGCTGTATGTGCGCTCCATTTACCAAAGTGAGTTAATGGGCTTCCTAGAGGTTGAGGAATTTGTCTTTGATGAACGCTCGAAGATGATTGTCGATCCGGGTGAAGAAAAGCTGAAAAATGAATTCTCCAGCGTCAAGCGCAGCTATATCCCCCTGCATTCGGTGGTGCGCATCGACGAGGTGGAGAAGGAGGGTGCCTGCAAAGTGACGGATGTGAAAGGCGGTAATGTGACGTCATTGCCTTTTCCGTCGATGGTTCCCAGTCCGAAAAAGACCGATTAACGATTTCGCTATAGGCTGTTCTAGCCGCGACTTACCCACAAACCCGATACGCCAAGCCGTGTCTGTAAGACTTGCGCAGCTTCTTCTGCTGCTTGCTGGGAGCTGTAGCCCTCCGCCCTGATTCGGTACAGGGTCTTGCCGTTAATCGTGAGCGATTTGATCGAGGCCTTATCGGCTATTTTTGCGACCCTTTCGTAGCTGGCGTTGGCGGAGCGGGAGTCAGAAAAGCTGGCGATATTAATAAACCAGTATTCTCTTGCCGCATTGGCTTCCGGGTTGCCCCTCGTTGCGTCTGCTTCTGCAGTCGTTTTACTGGCTGCGCTCGCGCCTAGTAGTGGCTTCTTCTCTGCTGGTGTTGCAATGATTTTTTGCGTTAAGGCACTTTGCACCTGGGTCGACAGCGCTACTTGCTCGCCTTCTATTGATTTAAGGCGAGAGTCAGTCAGCCCGCTAGTGCTGTTGAGTTGTGCCTGTAAGGCGGTGATGGTGCCGGTAAGTTGCTGCTGAGTCTGTTTGAGACTCCGCAGTTCACGTTCGGCATTGGCCAGCCGGTCGCCGGTCTCTGGCAGGTCGGGGGTGTTTGTTAGCGGCGCGGCTTCAAGTTGTACCAGGCGCGCATTCATCTTTTCAACGCCCTGCTGGGTCTGCCAAGCGTAATTGCCGCTGAAAAGAGCCAGGGTTAGGGTGATGCTGGCAAATAACCAGGGCGCAATTCGCGCCGAGCTTGACCCCGTTTGACGGTTGTCGTTGGCGCCAGAGCTGAGGATTTGAGGGGCTCTGGCGGGATCGCTTATCGGGTGTTGAGGTTTTACTGGCGCGGGCCTTGCCGGGCTGGGCTGATTGGCGGGGGCGCTGGGTGCTGTTTTTTCAACGTTAGGCGCGTTATTGGTTGGCGTTGGCGCGGCTCGATTGCGAATTCTGGCGAGAGAGGGGCTGAGGTTTTGGTTGACCTTGTTGTCCCGGGAGGCCCGACTTGCGGAGTTTGCTTGCAGGTGCGTCGCTTTGTTCATGGCGTTGGTCGGCAGTATGTCAGTGAATATAGGTATTTGAATGCACTAACTATGCCGTCCAGAATTTCATCGTAATTGCCTATTCTGTCACGGAATTTTTGCTAAACTAGCTGCTACGAGGGTCTTCTCTCTTCGGAGGCGTCATTGTTTTGACGCTTTGGCCATAAAAATAAGAAGGCTGGCGCAAGGTTCGTGGTTTTTAACGTGATGACTGTTGTATGCCGGGCTCGGCTGGCGCTGGTGATCATTAGGCGTGTGTGGTTGAAACATAGAGGGTGGGATGCGAACTAAAGCTACGACTTCTGATGGGCTGAGTCGCAACGGCAGCGGCAACGGTAGGTCCGTATTGTTGACGCGTTTGGCGGTTGAGTTGACCCGACTGGCTCAGGGTAGGGACCCGAAGCTGGATTATTTACTCGAACAGCTCCGGGTCTCTCTCAACGATAGTGCCCCTTCTGCCGAATTCAAAGAGAGTGCCGCTCGGTTTTTAAAATATATTGTCTCTGGGCGCGTCGAGTTTGCCAGTGGTTTTGAGTTTTCGATCAAAACAACGGCGGTGGAGTTATTTACGGCGATAGAGAGCTGCTTTCCCAACGTGACACAGATAACCGGCCTTAAGGAAGAGCTGCTACTCGCTGCCTCGCTGCAGGAAACCGTCGAGCAGGTTGAGAAAATCATTCCACTACTGGTTGATATGGGCATCAGTGTTGCCGAGCCTGGGCTGGCCCCGGGTGTCGATCCGGTGTCGTCGGTTTTGATACGCGGTGAGTTTTCCTTGGCTCAGGTGCTGGATGTTATCGCCCCGGTTGTCGGTAAATTACTTGACCAGCTCAATCTTTTAGAGCCCGATGACGGTCGAGTGGTCAGTGTCAGAAATGATCTCGCGCGCATCGTCAGCATGGATGAGCTCGAGTCCGTTCTCGGTGAGGCGCTGAGCTTGGTGATTGATGTGGCGCGACACATTGATCAGGAAAGGCAGTACACCGAGCAGTTTTTAGCGCAATTGCGCCTGCAGTTGAAAGCGCTGGAGGAGGGTTTAAGCGATTCCATCGATATTGATGCCTCTTTGCAGAGTGTCAGTAAAATCCAGCTTGATGTGGGCAGTGAGGTTTCGGGCATGGAGTCCGCGGTTAGTGACAACAATGACCTCGACGTACTGAAACAGATTATTCGCACACGGACCGAGCGTTTGACCACTAAAGTGGCGGATTATGTCGAGTCCGAAAAGAAACAGCTTCAGGCGGCAAAGGCCAAGATCAATGAGCTGACGCACCAGGCGCAGGCCATGAACGACGAGGTGGAGGGCTTGCGCCACCAGCTGATGGAGAAACAGCAGGTGTTGGTGATGGATTCGCTGACCGGTGTCGCCAATCGCGGCGGCTTTGATAAGCGTATCGAGGAGGAGCTGGCGCGCAGTCATCGCATTGGCTTCCCGCTCTCGATATTGTTAGTGGATATCGACAAGTTTAAGTTTGTTAACGATACCTTTGGCCATAAAGCGGGAGACAAAGTACTGCAAACCATTGCCAAGCTAATGGCGGGGCGGGTGCGCGATACCGACTATATTGCGCGCTACGGGGGTGATGAGTTTGTGCTGTTGCTACCCGGCACCTCGGCCGATGATGCCTTGGTCGTGGCTCAGGGTTTTTGTGATGCTGTGAAACGCTGTGGCTTTCACAGTCGAGGGCAGTCGGTCGAGGTTTCGTTGTCTGTTGGTGTCGCGCAGCTCAAAGAGGGCGAGAGCAGCGAGGCGCTGTTTGAAAGGGCCGATGTGGCAATGTATGAGGTGAAAAATAAGGGTCGCGACGGTTGTGTCATCGCTCAATAGCGGCGCAGGAGTGTAAGGCCTTGTCTTCTCGTAGAGGGGCTTTGTCGTCTCGTCGTGTGAGTTAGCGGCGTCGGGCATTCTGTCTTTCGACGGCGGCAGCGTAGCGCTGTAGGTCTTGGCTTGTCGTTTGGTCAACATGGGTAAAGCGACAGCCCAGTCGCGTTCTTGAGCTCTGCTCGGTGTCCATCAGGCGGCGTACTTCGGCCTCGACAATAATCATCTTTTTATCAATGGCCTTGAAAATACATTGGCTTATCCGGTCTCCCGGGGCGATGGGGCTACCCAGAGGTACCGTTAATAGCGCGCCGGAGATCGAGATGTCACTAATGCGACCCTTGACCACCTGGTTGTCGGCAAGAATTAAGTGCACCTCGGGCGAGGACATCATACTGACATGGGTGCGGTAGCCGGTGCGGCGCTGGTATTGATAAATGGTGTCGGGCAGTGTCGAGTGATAGCGCGTTAGGCCCTGGCTCTGCTGGTGATCGGTGATGTGAGCGCTGAATTCAATGTTGACGCCCTGTAGCCAGCCTGTGGCACGATAGTTTTTCGCGGCAAGCAAGGTTTGATGGGCCGCGCTATCGGCGAGCTCGTCCAGCTCTATGATGTCGTTCTCCCCATCGATCGCGAGAATAATACTCACAAACCCCCCGTCACTGCCTTCAATACTTAAGCTCAGTGGGCTGCGGTTTTCTTGCAGTGCCTTGAGGATAAGTAGCTTGTGAGCTTTTATTTTGATGCGGTCTTGGTTTTGTTGTGAGCGGCTCGCGCTGGTACTTTCGCTATTCGATTCTTCAGATGACATGGGCTTAATAGTAGCGTGTTGGCGTTGGGTTTTCAGCGGGGCTTGGGCACAGAGGCTGCGGTGACAATGAATTTACTCCGCTAGGGCTTGCCTGCAAGAGGCCGGTCTTATGCTTTGCCCAGGGATGAGGACTGCGAATGGCGCAAGCTGGTGCCGCTTGCGCCGTAGGTTTGTACGGTATCAATGCTGCCCTTGCGAAGAATTTGCAGGGCATGATCGGTAACCAACTGGTTTTTCTTGATCATAGTGCCAACCAATAGGTTTTCTTCCCGGCAGCGCTGGCTCGCGGTGCAAAGGCTCTGCCAGCTGTCGTGTAGGCGTGGTTCGGAGTGGGTGGCGAGGAGTGTTTCCAGGCCCTCTGCGCTGGGGCTTATACCGCGTTTCATCAGTGCGCTATCGCGTTCGCGGTCGAGGGCTTGTATGGCCTGGGCAACGGCGAGTTTTTTTTCGATAACCGCTTCAAAAACGGCAATGTCTTGCTGGCCCAGAGCGGCTCTCTCCTCATTGAGCACGCCGATGAGATCGAGAGTGAGAGCGGTGGTTTTGTCGAACAGAGCAATAAGATCTTTCACGGGTCGGTACCGGCTTGATGAATTAAAGTTTACAGGGGCAGGCGATGGGCTAGGCCAGATCCTGCTCAAACTTTATGAGCTTATCGGCGATTTGCTCGGTATTGATGGTGTAGGAGCCATCGCTCAGGGCCTGCTTAATGCGCGCGACCTTTTCGGCGTCAAAGCTCGGCATTTCGGCGAGGGTCTGCTCGATTTTTAACATCTTCAAGGCCGAGTCGGTAACGGTAACCGTGCTCGATTCACCGCCCGCCTGTGGCGTGCCGGCTTTCTCGGGGCTGGGGCCTTGGCTAGCATCGGCTTTTTTTCCGCCGTTGGTGTTGAGGCCGTTGGTAGAGCCCTGCGTTGGTCTGATATCCATGGTGCTTGTCCTTCCCGTTTTACAGTGTCGAAACACTGGCAATTAGCTTATCGGCATCTTGGTGAATAACTTTAGTGCTGGCGATCAAATTGTTGAACATTGTCCGCTCTTTCAGTCCGCCTGAACCACCCCAGAGGCGAGAATGGTGCCCTCGACAATTTTGCTGGAGGAGAGGTTTTTGACGCGAATTTTTTCTCCCACAGCGCCGTCATTTAAAGCCATAGCGGTGACGCTAACGTTCAGGCCATGGCTGCCGGCCTGCAGGGTGACTTGCTGACCTTTCTGGATGATATGGGGCTCGGTGAGCACGGCGCTGGTAAACAGGGCTTTGTTAGCCAGGTTTCTTTTTAACACCTTGCCGATGACCTGCTGTGGATTGCTCAAATAGGCGCGACTCAGCGAGCGGGTGTCGCGGGTTTGCTGGCCAATATCCTCGGCGCGGACCACGTGTCCACGCCGCAGCGGTGCATTGGTGATAAGTACGCGAGTGACCGAGGTGACGCTGGCGGGGACATAGAGCGTCCAGGGGCGCGAGCCCTGACAGCGCACGCCAACAGTGGTTTTGCCGCTGATATTGCCGCCGGGGGGTAGGAAGGCCTCGAGCGGTGCGCTGCAGCGGGGTAGTGTTAAACGCGTATCAATATGGCCAATTTTGACGGTGGTATTGGCCTGTCCCTGAATATCTTTGTGGTCATTGAGAAATGTGGCGGCGCTAGCCTTGATGGCACTAATGGCGTGGAATTGCGCCTCTTCAGCCACGGCGGGGGCGGTGCCGAGCGCTAGTGTGGCGCAGAGGGCAAGGGCCGCTATGGCGATTGTCAGCCACCGGGCTGTCGCGCACTGGCCGTGGGTTCTTTTGTTGAGAGTAGTCAATTTTTTGGCGTCTCGTGGTCCATTTATCATCATTTTGCAGAGCTTGTTAATAGCTAAGCAATATTTGGGCCGCTTGTAGTTTGTGGCCTGCACAGCGACTTTTTTGAAACACCTGCAGCGCGGCACCGGCCTTGCCGTTATCCGGCAGAGCCTTGCCGGTGCGAGGTGTTTTTTAGGCGCTGTGTTTTCTAATCTATTGAAAAGTAACGATTAAATATTGTGGCACAGCGGTTGCAATGTCTTTGCCTGAAGCGTTTTAAACGACAATTGGGAAAGATCATATGTCCGCTCAAGTTGGTTCGATACTCGGTAAACAGGCTCAAGGCCTCTATTTCCATGCCCAAAGGGCGGAATTATTGGCGGCCAATATCGCCAATGCCGAAACTCCAGGCTACAGGGCAAGAGATGTCGATTTCCGCTCTGCGCTGCGCACGGCGAGTGCCGAGCGTCTCGAGCAAAGCCACGCCGGGCACATGCAGGCGAACAGTGGCTTTGATACCCAGGTTTTTTATCGTAAACCGGCACAGGGCTCGATCAATGGCAATGGCGTGGATATGCCGATGGAGCAGTCGGCCTATGCCGAAAACGCGGTGCGCTACCAGGTCAACCTGCGCTTTCTCGATGGCAAAATTAAAGGCCTGATGCTGGCCCTGAGAGGAGATTAAGCGATGAGCTTAGAAGGTGTAATGAGAGTGTCGGGTTCGGCGCTGGCCGCCCATACCGTGTGGCTCGATACCGTCGCCAGCAATTTGGCGAATTCGGAGGTGGTTGGCGGCAGTGCCGGCGATGTCTACCGTTCGCGCCAGCCGGTCTTTGCCACCATGGTCGAGCCCTTTGGCAGTCGTAAGGGTGCCGTCGGTGTTCAGGTCGAAGGCATCGTGGAAGCGGGGCCGCCGGGGCGCAAAGAGTACTCGCCCCATCACGGCATGGCCGACGATGAAGGCTATATTTACCACAGCAATGTTAATCCCGTTGAGGAAATGGCGAATATGATTGCCGCCTCCCGGGCCTATCAAAACAGTGTTGAAGTAATGAACACGGCGAAGCAATTGCTGGTGCAGACCTTGAGTATAGGGCGTTAGGGAGAAGGGCGATGGCAACGGACATAGCAAATATTTTAGGTGTCGAGCAAAGCGGTGGCTTGGGCTCGACGATAAAGAAAAAAGAAGAACTGGGCCAAGAGGAGTTTATGCGTCTGCTGGTGGCCCAGCTCAACAATCAAGACCCCACCAAGCCGATGGACAACTTCGAGTTTCTCTCGCAAATCGCCCAGTTCAGCACGGTGTCGGGTATTCAGGATATGCAGTCCTCGCTCTCGGGTTTGGGCGAGTCGATGGTCTCCACGCGAGCCATTCAAGCCTCGTCCCTGGTGGGTCGCGATGTGATTAGTGCCTCCAATCAGACGGCCTTTGCTCCGGGTGATGAAATCGCCGGTGTCGTGGCCATGCCTACCGGTGCGTCGGCTGTTCAGATACAGGTGTCGGATAGCAGTGGACAGCTGGTCAAGGTTCTTGATATCGGAAATGTAGGCGCGGGTATTCATAAGTTTTCCTGGGACGGATTGCTCGACGATGGGGCTTCCATCTCCCAGGGAAGTTATCAAGTGACGGCCAGCGGCATGATCGACGGTGTGGTCGAGGCGCTTCCGGCTTTTGCTTCGGCCCGTGTCGCCAGTGTCTCGATTGGCGCTGGTGGGGCGGAAATTAGTTTAAATCTGGATGGTGGAGATTCGGTGTCCTACGCCGATGTTCTCCAGTACTTATAACGGTAAGAGGAATGAGTCATGGGTTTTGAAACGGCAGTATCAGGTATTCGGGCAGCGTCATCGCAGCTGGGCATCATTGGCAATAACATCGCCAACAGTTCCACCTCGGGCTTTAAACAGGCGCGGGGCGAGTTTTCCGATGTGTTTGCCTCCAGTGCTCTGGGTGTGGCCTCTAACTCGATTGGTCGCGGTGTCGAGCTGACCTCCATTTCACAGCAGTTTACCCAGGGTAATATTAGTTTTACCGATAGCTCCCTGGATCTCGCGATCAGCGGCAGTGGCTTTTTTATGCTCGACGATGGCGGCTCCACGCGCTTTACCCGCTCCGGTGCCTTTACCGTTGATTCGGAAGGTTTTGTTACCAATAACGAGGGCCTGCGCCTACAAGCTTTTGAGGCCGATGCTGCGGGTCAAATTACCGGGTTAGTTGACGATGTGCGTTTGACGACCTCGCAAATTGAGCCGATTCCCACCGCCGAGATTGATATCACTGCTAATCTCGACTCCCGTGAGCCCGTGCCCCTGCTGGCCTTTGCCGCGCCCTTTGACGCCTTTGCCGCACCACCGACAGCGCCCAGTGCCGATATGTTCAATGGCTCTACCTCGTTGACGATTTACGACAGTCTCGGTAATCCCCACGCCTTAACCACCTATTTTGTAAAAACCGCAGTACCTAATGTTTGGGATGCTCATGTCACGGTTGACGGTGTGACCCCCGGCGGTGTTGCGGCACCGCAAACCCTAACCTTCGATAGCACCGGGCAATTCCCCTCGGCTTCTTTGCCAGTAGAGGTGACAGTGGCTAACTATGATCCGGTCGATGCTAGCGGCAATGCCACGGGTGCTGTTACACCCCAGTCTTTCAAGGTTGACCTTTCAACCACTACTCAGTTTGGTAGTGATTTCGGTGTCAGCTTTATTTCGCAAAATGGCTTCTCTTCAGGCCAATTGCGCGGGGTTGAAATCTCCGACACCGGGGTCATCTTTGCGCGCTATACCAATGGTCAATCCTTTGCTCTGGGCCAAGTGGCTCTCGCCAACTTTGCCAACCAGCAGGGATTGCAACCACTAGGTAGCACGGCCTGGGCAGAGACCTTTGCCTCGGGTGTGGCCACGGTCAGTGAGCCGGGTACGGCGGGTCTGGGTTTGATTCAGTCGGGTGCTCTGGAGGATTCCAACGTCGATATCACCCAGCAGCTGGTGAACATGATTACCGCCCAGCGTAACTTCCAGGCCAATGCCCAGGTCATTCAAACGGAAGATACCGTCACCCAAACCGTTATTAACTTGCGTTAAACCGCACTGCAGATGAGAAAGGCTTGAATCGCTATGGGTAATTTCCTCTATACATCAATGGCCAGTGCCAGCGAAGTGATGCGCGGCATGGCCGATGTCACGCACAACTTGGCCAATGCCAGCACCCCGGGCTTTCGCGCCGACCTGTCGATGTTCAAGTCGATGGCCATTCCCGGCGCGGTCAACGGTGGCGGTGCGCCAAAGTTTGTGCGCACCGGTGTCGATATCAGCGCTGGCGCCCTGCAGCACACCGGTGCCGATCTCGATGTTGCGGTCAACGGTGCAGGCTGGATAGCCGTACAGGCTGCCGATGGCGGAGAGGCCTATACCCGCCGTGGCGATTTGCGCCTCGACGCCGTTGGCCAGCTCACCAATGGTGCTGGCCAGGTGATTATCGGCGATGGTGGCCCCCTGGCCATACCGCCCCATAGCAAAATGGAAATTGCCGCCGATGGCAGCATCTCTATTCAGCCCCTCGGGCAGGGTCCGGACACCGTCGCACTGGTCGGGCGTATCAAATTAGTCAGCCTGGATGGCGACGAGCTCTATAAAGACAAGGCCGGGCTGCTGCGTCTGAAAGACGGCGCCAACGCCAAAGAGGACGCCGCTGTGTCCCTGGTCTCGGGCACGCTGGAGTCCAGTAATGTCAATACGGTGGCCACCATGGTGAAGATGATCGAGCTGCAGCGCAGTTACGAAAGCCAAATCAAGATGATGAAAACCGCCGCCGATAATGATCGCTCCTCGGCGGCACTGATGAAAATGAATTGATGGTTCGGCTCGCAATAGCACATCAAATACCGACAGTAATGGGAACCTAAAATGCAAGAATCTCTGTGGATAGCAAAGACCGGACTGGACGCCCAGCAGACTCGTATGGCGACCATCTCCAACAACCTCGCCAACGTCAGCACCGCCGGTTACAAGCGTGGCCGCGCGGTGTTTGAAGATCTACTCTATCAAAACCTCCGCCAGGTGGGCGCGCAGTCTTCCCAGGACACCGAGCTGCCCTCGGGCTTACTGCAGGGCACGGGGGTGCGCGTGGTGGCCACCGAGAAGCTCTTTACCCAGGGCAATCTAGAGACCACGGAAAATGCTCTCGACGTGGCGATTGAAGGCAAGGGCTTTATTCAGGTGCTGTTGCCCGACGGTTCCATTTCCTATACCCGCGATGGCTCCATGGCGCTCGACTCCGAGGGGCAGCTGGTGACCTCCAACGGTTACCCCATCGAGCCCTCTATCACCATTCCCCAGGATTCTCAGTCGATCACCATTGGCACCGACGGCACCATTTCGGTGTTGGCACCGGGCGATACCGCGCCGACCCAGGTCGGCACCCTGCAACTGGCCGACTTCGTCAACCCCGCCGGCTTACAGGCGATTGGCAAGAATCTCTATCTCGAGTCCGGCGCCAGTGGCAATCCGCAAACCGGCAACCCCGGCCTCAATGGCTTGGGTTCGATTATGCAGGGCTACATTGAAAGCTCGAATGTCAATGTCGTGGAGGAGCTGGTGTCGATGATCGAAACCCAGCGCGCCTATGAAATGAACTCCAAGGCCATTTCCACCACCGACCAAATGCTGTCGTACATCAGCAACAACCTTTAAGTCACACGTCATTAGCAACGGGACCGCGTTATGAAAACAGCAGTGCTAAAGCGCCTCCAAGCCGTTTCTGCCCTCGTCGCCGTCAGTATTTTGAGTGCCTGCACGGTGATCCCCGAGCAAAGCGCACCGGGTTACGAGACGGTGGCCCCCGTTGCCATGGTTAAGCCGGTGCACAATACCGGCAGTCTCTACCAGACCGGTTACGACATGGTGTTGTTTGAGGATCAGCGCGCCAGCCGCGTCGGCGACATTATTCAGGTCTTATTGGTGGAGCAAATGGATGCCGCGAAAACCACGAAAACCGAAATCGACAAGGACAGTAAAAGCTCGGTGTCGGCTCCGACAATATTTGGCGAGTTGCTCGACGATCTCGGTCTCAGTCTCGATTCCAGCTCCGAGTTTGAGGGTGAGGGCAAAAGCAATCAAAGCAACCACCTGAGCGGCAGTATTGCCGTCACCGTGGCCGAGGTTCTGCCCAATGGCAACCTCGTGGTACAGGGTGAAAAGTGGATACAGATCAACCAGGGCGGTGAGTTCGTGCGCATCAAGGGCATTGTTCGCCCCTCCGATGTCAGCTCCAACAATACCGTGCGCTCCACCCTTATCGCCAATGCCAAAATTTCCTACGGCGGCAAGGGCTCCCTCGACGAGGCCAACGTCACCGGCTGGGTGGTGCGCTTCTTTATGAGCCCCCTTTGGCCCTTTTGATAGTGCGACTGAGCAGGAGTCGATAATGATGAGTCTTTTACCCCTAGCCATTGCCCGCTTAGCCGCCACGTTCTTGCGTTTGCCGAGCCTACTTGCGGCCCTCACGCTGTGTACCGCGCTGTCGGCACAGGCCGAGCGCTTGAAAGATATCACCTCGATTGCCGGTGTGCGCTCCAACCATCTGGTGGGCTATGGCCTGATTATCGGCTTGAACGGCAGTGGTGACTCGACCAATTCGGCGCCCTTTACCGTGCAAAGCCTGAAAAGCATGCTCTCTAAGTTTGGTGTGGTGGTACCGCCCGGCGTCAACCCCTCCTTAAAGAATGTCGCGGCGGTGATGATTCACGCCGAGCTACCGCCCTTTGCCAAGCCCGGGCAAACCATTGATATCACCGTCTCGTCCATCGCCAATGCGAAAAGCCTGCGCGGTGGTAGCTTACTGATGGCGCCCTTGAAGGGTGCCGATGGTCAAACCTACGCCATCGCTCAGGGTAACTTGGTGGTCGGTGGCTTTGGTGCCGAGGGCGGCGATGGTTCCAGCGTCACGGTGAACATCCCCAGCGTTGGTCGTATTCCCAATGGCGCGACCGTTGAGCGCGAGGTGGCGACGCCCTTTTCCCAGGATGGCCCGCTGGTACTGAATCTAAAAAGCCCGGATTTCACCACCGCGATGCGCATTGCCGAGCGCATTAACGAAGTGGTTGGCGCTGACACCGCACTGCCGATTGATAGCTCGTCGGTGCAGATTCGCTCGCCGGTCAATCAAGCGCAGAAAGTTTCTTTTTTATCAATGCTACAGGCCATTGAGGTGATGCCGGGTGAGGCGCCCGCGCGGGTGATTGTCAATGCGCGCACCGGCACCATCGTGATGAACGGTTTTGTCCGGGTGATGCCGGTGGCTGTGGCCCACGGCAGTCTCACCGTTTCGGTGTCTGAGTCCTTGGATGTCAGCCAGCCCGGTGCCTTTGCCCGTCGCGGCAATACGGTGGTGACGGCTCGATCTGACGTATCGATTACCCAGGAGACCAGCCCGATGTTCCTGATGGGTGGGAAATCCAGCGTCGCCTTGGAAGACATTGTCCGGGCCGTCAACAATATTGGTGCCGCCCCCGGCGACATGGTGTCGATCCTTGAAGCCCTGAAACAAGCCGGCGCGCTACACGCCGAATTGATCGTGATCTAGGGGCCGATGATGACAACGCAAGCTTTTGTAAATTCCCAGGCTTCCGCCCAGCAGGTCTACCACAGCTTTTCGGGCTTTGAGCAGATGCGCGCCCAGGCTCGCGATGGCGACAGTGAGGCCCTGTCGGGTGCGGCTAAGCAGTTCGAGTCGGTGTTTGTACAGATGATGCTGAAGGCGATGCGCGATACCGTGCCCGAGGGCGGTTTGTTTGAAAGTGAGCAAATGGACTTTTACGAGGGCATGTTTGACCAGCAGCTATCCCTGAATATTGCCAACGGCAAAGGCATTGGTTTGGCCGAGGTGATCGAGCGTCAGCTCGGTGGTGGCAAGCCCACTGAAAAGCCCGGCGCCAGGGTCGACGCAGTACTGGGTACCGGGCCAGAAACGGCACTGAAAATGCCACGGCGCTCGCCCTTTACCGCCCCGGGCCTAGCGGCCCTCCATCAACAGCAGGCCGCGCAGAGAATGCGTGACGCCAGTGCCCAACTCGACCGAGCGCCAGCGCCAACCCAGTGGCAGCCCACTAGCCCCGAGGCCTTTGCCGATGCACTGCGCCCCCACGCCCGACGCGCAGCGGCAACACTCGGCGTCAGCGAAAACCTACTGATCGCCCAGGCCGCGCTGGAAACCGGCTGGGGGCAAAAAGTCATGCCCCGCAATGAGGGCGGTAGTAGCTTCAATTTGTTTGGCATTAAGGCCAATGCCGCGTGGCAGGGCGACAAAGCTAGTACCGCGACCCTCGAGTACCGCGACGGTATCGCCCAGCGCGAGCGCGCCGAGTTTCGCGCCTATACCTCAATTGAGCAATCCTTTGACGACTATGTGGCTTTCCTAAGGGAGCAGCCGCGCTATAGCGCGGCCCTACAGGCCAGCGACGACAAGGCTTTTGTCCGCGGCTTACAAAGTGCCGGCTATGCCACCGACCCAGCTTACGCGCAAAAAATACTCGCTCTTAAAGACCGCCTCGACGGCGCTTCAGCGCTAGAGCTGGCGGCGGGTTTGAGCGCTAGGGACGACAGGAGCTAGAGCCATGGCCGACTTATTAGGTATCGCGACTTCCGGCCTTGGCGCGATTCAACAGGCCCTGAGCACCACCGGGCACAATATCGCCAACGTCAATACCGAGGGCTATAGTCGCCAGGTTGCCGACTTTCAAACCCTGCCCGCGCAGCGTACCGGTGGGCAATTTCTTGGCAGCGGCGTCGAGGTGGGTACTGTTCGGCGCGCCTACGATAGCTTCGTGGTGCAGGAGTTACAGACGCGCTCCAGCAAGCTGGGCCTGGCGACCACGCTGGAGGAGATGTCGGCCAGCCTCGACAACCTACTGGGTGATAGCGACAACGGCCTATCGCCAGCGATTCAAGGTTTCTTTTCTTCCATTCAGGCGGTGGGTAGTGACCCCAGCAGTATTTCGGCGCGCCAAATCCTGCTTTCCGACGCACAAATTCTCACCGACCGTTTTAATCAGCTCGATGACAGCCTCTCGGGTTTTGAGCGCGACGTGAACAACCGCATTTCCGCGTCGGTTGGCGATGTTAACGGCTTGGTAAGTAATATTGCCGAGCTCAATGGCGATATTACCCTGGCCCTAGGTACGGGGGGGCAGCCTAATGACCTGCTCGACCAGCGCGATGCCCTGTTGATGCAGCTATCGGAAATCATTGGTATTAGCGCGCTTGAGCAGACCGATGGCGCCATCAATGTCTTTGTTGGCAAGGGTCAGCCCCTGGTGATTGGTGGCACGTCTCAGCAGTTAGTGGTCACCAACAACACGGTCTACCCGAATCGTCTTGAGGTCGGTGTGGCTCAGGCCGGGGGTGCGGTGGCGGTGATATCCGATCAAATCAGTGGCGGCGAGTTGCAGGGTGCCCTCGACTTCCGTGCTCGCATACTGGATCCGGCGCGGGCCGAGCTGGGGCGTCTGGCGGTGGGCATGAGTGATCTGGTCAATGCCCAGCACCAGCTCGGTATTGATTTGAATGGCCAGTTGGGGGGCAATTTCTTTACCCCCCTGGGCCCGACCTCCATTGCCTCCAGCCAGAATACCGGCGCGGCGACGGTGAGTCTCACCGTCGACAATGTCGCCGATCTCGAGGCCACGGATTACTTGTTGGTCTACGACGGTGCTCAGTGGGGCCTGACCCGCACCAGCGATGGCGCCTTTAGCGGCGGGGCCGGGCCTTTTTCACAGGATGGTATTAGCGTGACGATTGCCGGTGGTGCACCCGCCGCTGGCGATACTTTTCTGCTGCGCCCGGTGTATGGCACGGCGGGTAGCTTTGGCCTGGAACTCGGTGCCGCCGAACGCTTTGCCGCCGGTGCACCGGTGGTTTCCTCGCTGGCATTTAGCAACTCGGGCTCTGGCGAAGTGGCTGAGGTGGCCGTTAGCAGCACCACCGGTCTGCCCTTGGCGGGCAACATTTCCCTTACCTTCAACCCCGACGCCCTGGGCGCGGGGGTGCCGGGTTTCGACGTGGTGGGCGGCCCAGGTGGCACCATCGCCTTTGACCCGGCGACGGAGAGTGGTGGCAAGACCTTCACCTTTGCCGCCTCTGGTGGCCTCAGCTTTACCCTCAGTGGCATTCCCGATACGGGAGATGTCATTACCCTGTCGGCCAATACCGGCGCCCCGGGCGACAACCGCAACGCCTTACTGCTGGGCGATATGCAAACCCAGCGCTTGCTCGATGGCAGTACCGCGACCTTTGGCGAAACCTACAGCGGCATGATCGGCGGTGTCGGTGTCGCCACCCGCCAGGCCCAGGCCAACTTACAGGCTGAAGACAGCTTGATGGAAAACGCCATTGCTGCCCGCGAGAAAGTCTCCGGCGTCAACCTTGAGCAGGAGGCCGCGGAGTTAGTGCGCTTACAGCAGGCCTACCAGGCGGCGGCCCAGCTGGTGGCGATTACCGATACCCTTTTCCAGACCTTGCTTGGCGCGACGCGACGTTAAGCGGACAGCTATAGCGAGTATATTATGAGTCTTTCAACCTCACAGATTTTTCGCCAGGGCATTGGCGCGGTGCTCGCCCAGCAGGAGGGGCTAGCGCGCACCCAACTGGAAATCGCCAGTGGTAAAAGTATTCTCACCCCGGCCGACGACCCCTCCGGTGCGGTGCGGGTGATTGATATTAAGGAGCAAATTGCCACCGCTGATCAATACCTGGAAAACGGTGCCTTCGCCCGCACCGAGCTGGCGCTGGAGGAGGGCTCGCTAAAGGCCGCTGAAAACGTCCTGCAGCGCGTACGCGAGCTGATGCTACAGGCCAATAACGACAGCCAGACCACCAGCACCCGGCAAAGTCTTGGCAACGAGGTCAGCGCGCGCATTGACGAGCTGCAGGCGATAGCCAATACCCGCAATGCCAGTGGTGACTTTCTGTTCGCCGGCTTTCAAATCGCCACCCAGCCCTTTACCCGCTCCGGGGGCAGTGTGGTTTACAACGGTGACCAGGGCCAGCGCCGTATTCAGGTCGGGCCGTCATCGCTGATTCCGGTCAGTGACTCCGGGGTCGATGTCTTTCAGCTGATTAAAACCGGCAATGGCACCTTCACCGTGGACAATACCGTGGCCAATACCGGTTCGGGGGTGATTAGTTCGGCCTCGCAGAGCGGTACCTTCGTCAAGGACGATTACACCCTGACTTTTACCCAGGCTCTGCCCACCGATCCGGTGACCTATCAGGTGGTGGGTGCGGTCAGTGGCGTGGTGGCCGCCGGCACCTATGCGCCACGCGAGGGTATTAGCTTTAACGGCGTGTCTCTGGCGGTGGATGGCTCACCGCAAAATGGTGACAGTTTTACGGTCAAGCCCTCGGTCAACCAGGATGTCTTTACCACCCTCGATACCATCGCCGCCGCACTACAGGCGCAATCAACCAGCCCCGATGCCAATGCCCGGCTGCACAATGACATGGCGGAGGGCTTGGAGAATATTGATCGTGCGCTGGGCAACTTTTTACGTGTGCACTCCAATATTGGCTCGCGCCTCAATAACCTCGACAGTCAGATTGAGAATAACGAGAATTTTCGCCTGCGCATGCAGGGCGCGCTCTCGGACACCGAGGATCTCGATTTCGCCGAGGCCATCAGTCAGCTCAACTTTCAGTCCTTTGCCTTAGAGGCGGCCCAGCAGGTTTTTATTAAGGTACAGGGTTTGTCGCTGTTTGATTTTATTCGCTAGGCCCGCTGTTTATTGCTTGGTTTAGGCTGCGGACAGTGAATTATGAAGGCCCTCTGATCGTCCAGGTAGTTATTGGCGGAACAAGCGTGTCGATGGGTGTCAGAGCGAGTTGACTTCTTCGCCAAACCAGCGCCATCTTGGTGCCTGTTATTTCCTGAGTTTACAGAGGCTTCACCCATAAAATGGGCACTCTTGTGGGCCTTGCTAAAGAAGTTTCTTGAGCTCGTTAGCAGCTAATGGGTGCTCTTCTTTTACTTGTTTTAGTAGTTTGGCGATATCATCAAGTGAAAGATTAATGTGTTTTGATACATTTCTTGTTTGTCTTCTAATTTCACCACCTAGTTTAAGTAGCTCCGAAGATGTGCAAAAAGTATCGTCAGTTGTTTTTTTGAAAAACCAAGATGGATAACGATTTAAGTTCGTTGTTTCAGTTTTTCCGGTTACGTGTAAATCGCAATTTAATTGTGAGACCATGTCATTCACGCCCCATATTACCAAGGGCCAATCATTGTGGTAATCGTCACCCGCAAAGACACCGCCAATTTTTAGTTTTTTATACCAGTCGGAAAAGGTTTTTCCGCCTTCTTCACCGGTATGTGCGTAGCCATCGAAATAGATAAAATCAAAGAAATTATCGTCAAAGAGATCGCAAGCCTCATCAAAAGACATCCGAAGAAGTACGTAGTTCTTATCTAACCCTATTAGTTTCAGTGCATTTTTATATTCAATAACATTGTGGTGGTCTTCGTAGAGGTCTACACCATAAAACTTTTTGAATTTGCAGCTATCAGTCATCCTTTTTGAATAGTGCCCGCCCGCTACGCCAAGCTCAATACCGATAGCATCGGTGCTTTCGATAGACGACAAAACATCATGGCGAAAGTAATCATCGTGAGTAATGATGTTCACTGCCGGGGTGTTTGCCTTGGCAAAGTTTTTTAAATCTTCGATATTCACTTTTTATCCTGCCATCAATATCTGGGTTTTCACAATGAGCCGCTATAAGCTCAAGCGGGCTTGAAATAGTTTAACGTCTTTTGACGGGGCGTGTTAATTAAATGTGCGGGGCGAGGTGCGGTTCTTAGGTGGTTAATAATTTGCCAGTGCCGTTCCTATATCTTTTAATACTTGTGACCAGTCACCCCGCTGTTGCTGGCGAAACAAGCGAAGCGAGGGGTACCAGGGGGAGTTGACCTCTTCGCCAAACCAGCGCCAGCTGCTTGCGAAGGGTAGTAATGCCCAGGTGGATGTGCCCACGGCACCGGCAAAGTGGACAGTGGAATTATCAATGGAAATAACCAGGTCGAGAGCGGCAATTTGTGCGATAAAATCGTCAACATCTTTCAGTGGATCCGCATCCTCCCAGTCATGAATAACGGCCTTTTCACCCAGTGCGGCGATGTCTTCGTGGCAGTCTCCGTATTGAAGGTTGACAAAATGTGCCTTGGCTTGAAAAAGCGGTAACCACTGTGTCAGTGCTACAGATCGGGTGGTTTTGGCGAGCTTGTCGACACCGCCGCGCCAAGAAATGCCGATCTTTAAACCCCTACCCAGTTTGGCATAGCGTTGTTGCCATTTTGCCAGCAGTGCGGGTTCAGGTAATAGATATCCTCGCTGTTGCGGGAAGGCCTTGAGGTTGGGGCGGTAAAATTTTGGCAGGCTGCCAATGGCAATTTGGCAGTCGATAGCCTGCGCTGGCTTTTCTGCCGTGTGAGTCGTATTGCTATTTCTGGGAATAACGCTGATCTTGCTAAAAGAGCGTCGCAAGACGGCTTGTAGGCGAACGTCACACTCTACTACCACCTTTTTTGGCCCCTGTGCGAGTAAATCCGGTAGGCAGGAGGCAAACATTACCTCGTCGCCAATACCTTGCTCAGCACACACCAACAGGGTTTTATCGGCGAGGGATTCCCCCTCCCACAGGGGGTAGGGGTGGCGGCTGGAGGGGCGATAATCCTTTTTGCCCAGCCCCCACTCGTATTCACGCCAGCCGGCTTCTAGGTTGCCCTTGATGAACAGTGCGGAGGAGAGCCCGCCATGGGCATCGATATAATCTGGGCGAATACGAATAGCCTGTTTATAGCAAGCGATAGCCTCATCAATACGTACTAAATCCCGTAATATCAGGCCAAGGTTAAAGGTGACAGTTGCGGATGTCGGGTCGATAGTGCGGGCTTTCTGGCAGCTTATCAGGGCGCGAGGGGCATCATTCTGTGCCAGGTAGACCAGGCTGATATTACTGAGCAGCGCCGTATGCGCTGGGTTGATGGCCAAGCCCTTGTCGTAGGCACTGAGGGCGTCAGTAAGTTGATCCCTGTCCTTATAAATGGTGCCCATATTACAAAGCGCCTCAAGGTGTTGGGGCTCAAGGGCAAGGGCTTGCCGGTAGGCCTTTAGCGCCTTATCCGTTTGTTCAAGAGCTTTGAAGGTATTGCCCAGCATATAGTGTGTTTGTGGTTTGTCGGGGGCAAGCTTAATGGCGCGCTGGTAGTGACTTGCCGCCTCATCAAAGCGCTGGGCTGCTTGGAGCAAGTTGGCGTAATTACAATAAAAAACCGCGTTATTGGGGCTGAGTTGAATCGACTTTACCACCAGGCTCAGCGCCGTTTGGTGCTCACCCTGGCCTTGTTTGAGGATGCCAAGAAAATGATTGGCAGCGGCATTGTTAGGTTCGCGCTGCAGTATTGCTTGATAGGCCGCCTCGGCTGCCGCGAGATGCCCTTTTTGCTGCAGTGCAATGGCCTGCGCTACACCAGCAATATTTGCAGGCCTTTGCGGGGCCTGCTGCGGTGGTTTTTTCTTCTTCTTTTTTTTGATTTTGCGCGCCACGAGATAAGCCTGTTGGTTGAAGAGCTGTTTGGGGTCGTAGTATATCTTCTCGCTGCTTAGGTTTGGGTGGGTTCTTGGCTGGCCGGTTTTTCTATTAATGAATAGGCTTGCCGATAGGCAATCGGCCTGGAAGTTTGAACGGGGTCACATTTTGTCTGCTTTTGAAAAACTTTTCCCTTTTCGCCTCAAGCTTTCAAGGTTATGGCCGATAACATACTCGGAGGCGCTGCCTATTTACAAAAAATAGCCGCCGAACTAGCCGTTTTATCAATGTCGAGATCAATAGACAGACGGCAAATAATAGTCACTAACGACTAGCTAAATGTAAGCGCTAGGCTTACCGGGAGCATAGAAATGCCACAGATTATTAACAGTAACATCGCCTCGTTGACAGCGCAGCGCAACCTCAACACCTCGCAGAGCCAATTGTCGACCTCCCTGCAGCGCTTATCTTCGGGCTTGCGCATCAACAGCGCCAAGGACGATGCGGCGGGTTTGGCCATTTCCGAGCGCTTTACTACCCAGATTCGGGGTCTCGACCAGGCCCAGCGCAACGCCAACGACGGTATCTCATTGGCCCAGACCGCTGAGGGTGCCCTGGGTGCGTCCAGTAACTCCCTGCAACGTATTCGTCAACTGGCCATTCAGTCGGCCAACTCCACCAACTCCGCTTCTGACCGAAAAGCCCTGAACTCGGAAGTACAGCAGCTACTGGCAGAGGTTGGACGGGTGGGTCAAACCACTCAGTTTAACGGCCAGAACATTCTCGATGGCACCTTTTCTTCGGCTCAGTTTCAGGTCGGCGCCAACGCCAATCAGACCATTTCCTTTGGTATTACCGGTGCCACCACCGATATTCTCGGTGCCTATCAGACCACGGGTTCGGCGGTTACCGGCAGCGCCTTTGATGGTGCAAGCTTTACCATCAACGGTACAGAGGTCGGTGTTTCGGTAGCCACAGCCTCGGCGGGCTTCACGGCCGATAGCGCCGCCGCAAAAGCGGTGTCGATTAATTCTAAGACCAGCACCACGGGCGTCACCGCCACAGCGGCGAATACAGTGGCCGGTGGCGCGCCGGTCGCCGGTGTTGGCCTCGCCAACGGTGATTTGCTCATTAATGGCATTGCCGTGGGAGCCATCGCCAAAGATGGTAGCTCCGTGACTCAGGGCCGCAGTGCGGCCACGGCGATTAACGCCATTACCAATCAGACGGGGGTGAGCGCTCTGGCCGATGCCACCACTGGTGCCTTGACCTTAACGGCGGCCGATGGCCGCAATATTGCGCTGACCTCGGGGGCTGAATCGGTAGCGGGTGCCACCAAGATTTTGAACGCCGTGGGTCTCGATGTATCGACGAGCACTACTGAACCTACCGATACGCATAACACCCGCGTTATAACCTTCAATGCGGCTACCGTGTACCAGACTGCAGGTCTGACGAGTGCTAATGCGATAGAAATTGTAGCAGGTGATAACTTTGCTCTCGACGGTCTGACTTATGAATATGTCACCGACGGTGGTACTGCAAGCGGTACCAACGTCGCAGTATTCCTTGGTAACTCAGAGACGGAAAATGACGCTGCTGCGGCTGTAGCGCTTGCGGTGAATACACAAAACGGCTTGGGTAATACCACATTGTCAGCAGTAGCGTCCACCAATACGACGACGCTCACCCAAAACAAATTTGGTGATGGTACCGAGGGTGCGATTGTTTACACGGTCAACGCCGCTTCTTATTCAACGGGCGGTGTGGATCCGGGTACCGCGGCCGCGACAACAGTGCTCGGTCAGAGCTCGGCCGATGGTACTGGTGTGACGAATCGTGGCACCTTGACCTTGAGTGCGGCAGAGAGCTTTACTCTCGGCGGTAGCGACCTGGCTTTTGGTGGTTTGGGCTCGAGTTCTGCGGCCTTGACCAAGCTCAGCACTGTAGATATTTCCACAGTCGAGGGCGCCAATGCGGCCATCTCGGTGCTTGACGGTTCGTTGAGCCAGATATCGACTATTCGAGCCGACCTGGGTGCGGTGCAAAATCGCTTTGAATCGACCATTTCCAACCTGGCGATTACCTCTGAGAACCTCAGCGCTGCACGTAGCCGGATTCTCGACGCCGACTTTGCCGCAGAAACCGCAGCCTTGACCCGGTCGCAAATTCTTCAACAGGCCGGTGTCTCCATTCTGTCGCAGGCCAACTCCCTGCCACAGAGTGTGTTGTCACTGCTACAATAGGTTTAACGGTAGAAACATTCGTGGCGTAAAAAAGCGCGTCGCGAATGTTTGGCTCTACCAGTAGGTCTAAATTATGGAAAAAATGGCTATCACCACCCCGCCCCCGCCACCTGTTAATAGGTCGCGGGGCGAGGTCGTTGCGCCGCCAGCTAGCGCGCCAAGGCCGGCCAGCGCAACCCCCTTACTGACTGTGCCGACCACTCTCCAGCCCAGTGCTGTGGCTCAAGTGCAGCCCAGTGTTGCGCAGTCCGCGCTTAAAACCGCGCTTCAGGCCCCCAGTGAACTTACGCCTGAAGAGGCGCCCCAGGCCGAGAGGGCCTTGACGGCCAGTGAAAACCTTGAGCTTGCTGCCACCGCGGAGAAATTAAACGCCGCCGTGGCAATCGCCCAGCGCAGCATTCAGTTTGCTGTGCATGAGGAGACCGGCCGCACGATCATCACCGTCAGCGATAAAGAGACCGGTGAGGAAATACGCACCATTCCCCCCGAGACACTGCTGCGAGTGGCCGAGCACATCGAAGAAATATTGTCGGATAAAGTCGATGCGCTGCGGGGCTTGTTGATCAATCACGAGGTGTAGTTCACCTGTGATTGTGGGCCGATGGGTGGCAGGGCCTTGCCGCAGGTGAGCCAGGGTTTGCCGCTGTAAGGGCTGCGTTTGCCGTTGTGCGTGCTTTTTCTAGGGCCGCAAGGCCGCTGTACCGCACGCTCGCCGATATTTGCCTCTACCTGCCACTTGGTATGCTTTGTGCAATACATGGCAGTGAAGGGGTGGTAATGGGGCGATGGGGCTCAAGTACCAAAGACGAGGCGTTTGAGCCAGCGGCACCCGGAGACATTGGTGGTAATCGGGTGTTGGTTGTAGCCCCTGGCACTGCCGCTAGACTTTAGTATTTTTGGGAGGCTTCTGATTATGGCTTCGATTTCATCCCTTGGCATCGGTTCAGGCTTAGACCTGGGTGGTTTGGTGCAGCAGCTGGTTGCCGCCGAGCGCGCACCCGCTGAAAACCGCCTCGCCCGTCAAGAGGCTGGCTTTCAGTCAGACCTCTCGGCTTTTGGTGCCTTGAAGGGCGCCTTGTCCTCGGTACAAAGCGGCCTAGACAGCCTGCAAAGTGTCTCGACCTATACCCAGCGCCAGAGTTCGGTGAGCGACAGTGACATATTGAGTATCAGTGCCGGTGAAACGGCGGCGCCGGGCACCTACGATATTGAGGTCAGCGCCCTGGCGCGCACTCAATCACTGGCCACCGGCAGCGCCTATACGGCAATTACCGACGTGCTGGGTGAGGGCGAGATTAATATTCGCTTTGGCACCACCGACTATACCCCCGCCACGACCGACCCGGTGGTCGCCGCCTCCTACAATAGCTTTGCCGTGAATGCCGACAAGGGCGCGGCGTCGATCACTATTGATAGCACCAATAACACCTTGGCCGGGGTGCGCGATGCCATCAATGAGGCCGACATCGGCGTTAGTGCCTCCATCGTCAATGACGGCAGTGGTTTTCGCCTGCTCTTGGCCGCTACCGACAGTGGTGCCGCCAATAGCCTCGAGATTACTGTCACCGAGTCCGGCCCCGCCGGTTTGTCGGCCCTCGACTTTAATGCCACCACCGACAACCTCAGCCAAACCATTGCCGGGCAAGATGCCGCGTTAACGGTCAACGGCTTGGCGGTCACCAGCGCCACCAATAAGGTTAGCTCGGTGATTGACGGGGTCGACTTGAGCCTGAAAAGCATCACCACGGGTACTCCGGTAACGGTGGAGGTGACGCGAAATAGAGACGCGATTAAGGCGGCGATTAACGGCTTTATTGGTGCCTATAATTCTTATATTGATACGGTCGACAACTTGTCGGCCTTTGACCCCGAAACGCTGCAGGCCGGCTTGTTGGTGGGTGACGCCACCCTGCGGGGTATTACCAGTAGTTTGCAGGCCTCCCTGTTTAATAGCCTTGATGGCGCGGGGCAGTTTTCAACCCTGGCCAGCATTGGTATTACCACCGACAAAGACGGCAAGCTGCAGCTCGATAGTAGCGAGTTAGAAGAGGTGCTCGACACTGACTTTGAGGCGGTATCGGAGTTGTTTGCCGCCCAGGGGGTGCCCACCGACAACAGCGTAAAATTCATTAGTGCCACCTCGGCCACGGCGGTGGGCGATTACGCCGTTAATATTACCCAGGCGTCTACCTTTGCCACCAATGCCTCGGCTGCGACCACGAACTTTACGATTGATAGTAATAACTCCCTACTGCGTTTAAAAATTGATGGCGTTGACAGTGCAGAGCTGACCTTGAGTGAGTCGGCCTATGCCTCGGGGGCGGCGCTGGCGGCCGAGTTGCAGAGTAAAATTAATGGTGACTCGGCACTGAAAGCGGCCGATGTCAGCGTCTCGGTTAGCTATGACACCGACACCGATAAGTTCACTATTAGCTCCGAGCGCTACGGTTCGGCCTCGAAAGTTGAGATCCTGCAAGTTGGCACGACTACTGAGGCGACTATCGGTTTTGCGGCCTCGTCGGGCACCGATGGTCTCGATGTGGAGGGCACCATTGGTGGTGTTGCGGGTACGGGGTCGGGCCAGCGTTTAACCGGCAGTGCCAGTGCCGCGATGCAGGGTTTGGTGCTGGAAATTACCGCGACCAGCAGTGGGTCTTTTGGCACGGTGAATTTTACCCGGGGCCTGGCCGATGGCCTCAATACCGTACTAGAGAATGTGCTCGGTGAGGGCAATGCCATAGAGCTGCGCCTTGAGGGCTTGAAAGACAGTATTGCCGGGGTAGGCGAAGACCGTGAAAAGTTGGAGTTGCGCATGGCTACCGTTGAGGAGCGGATTCGCAAACGCTTTACCGGGCTCGATATTCTCGTTGCTCAGCTGACCTCAACCAGTGATTTTCTCACCACCCAGTTAGCCAATATTTCAAAAATTTCGATAAATCAAAATAAATGAGTCAGTGGCCGCAAGTATCGGCCACTTTAGTGAGAGTGAATTGAGGAGAAAGGCATGAATAGACATGCAGGGCTTAATCAGTACCGTCAGATGCAGTCTCACAGTAAGATTGCCGAGGCCAGTCCCCACCAATTGGTGGCGATGTTGTTTCAGGGCAGTCTCGATAACCTTGCGGTGGCGCGGGGCGCCATTGAGCGCAACGAACTGGGCGTGAAGGGCGAGAAGATTGGCCGTACTTTGGAGATTATTGATAACTTGCGCACCGCCCTCGATATGGAGGCCGGTGGCGAGGTGTCGCGCAATTTGCGCGACCTCTACGACTATATGGCGGCGCGTTTGTTGAAGGCGAGTGTGGAAAACAACGTCGCGATGATCGAAGAGGTGGCGGGACTGTTGCGAGAGATTCAGGAGGGCTGGAATGCGATGCCCGAGGAATTTAAAAAAGCGCCGTCTAGGCACGCCGAGGACAGCTAATGAACGATATGCCGATTATCGGTGCCCAGCGCCAGCAGCACCTGCAGGATGCCATCAGTCTGTCGCGCAATATGCTCGAAACCGCCGAGCGCGGTGACTGGGAGGGCATTATTGAGCTCGAGAAACAGCGCCGCGAGGGCATGATGGCGGGGCTGACCGAGCCCGTGGCCGTTGAAGAGGCCGAGGGCGTTGAGGACTCCCTGAAAACACTGATGCAGCTCAATGATCAGTTGACGGGCATGGTGCAGCGCGCGCGCAGTGAGACTGCGCAGCAGTTCACGGCATTACAAAATGGTCGCAACGCCGCGAATGCCTATCAGAGTGTCAGCAAGCAGCGCTAATGGCCTAGCCGCCTTGTCTTGGCTGTTTGCCTGCAGGCGTAGTGCGGGGGCGATGATCTCTCGGCTCTTTACGGTTCGGCCTGCCTGTCGTCCACTAAAAGAACAATAACGGCATTTACCATTGTCCAGTCTTATCGCCTTTCAATTGACTTAAATGCCAAGTGCGACGCATTTTAATGGCCAAGTGTTGGTTTTTTGACGCTTTTTGTTTATCCTCAAAATGAGTGCTTTGTACGGTTGTACAGCAAGTATTTGAGAGCATTCTCTCATTTTAGGGCTTGGGTTCTGGAGGCTTTTACCGCAATGGAAAATACAGACGCTTTCTTTCAGGGCTTGTATTACGAAACGCATATTTCCCTGGTCTGGCAGGTGGTGAATGCCCTGCCCAGTGATAATGACCTGGTGAAAATCAATGAAGACAATTGTCGTTTTCTTAAAGCGCTAGCGGCTCTCAACGAGGGTGCCCCCGAAGCGGCCGAAGAGATTCCGCAAACGGCGGCCGAATTACAGCGCCTCGATCTAAAACTCAATCTCCTACTCGAAATCGTCGGCCAGCTACTCGCCAGCCAGCGACCCTTGCCGGCACCAACGCAGGTGCGGTTGGGCGCGGCGGGCATCGAATGGCTGGCCGAGGATTGTCCCCCCGCAGGGGCCCAGGTCTGTATTGAGCTTTATCTGCGCAGTGAGTTGCCCTCGCCCTTGAGGTTTCACGGCGTGGCCGTGCCCGTTGGCGAGGTGCAGGGCTCAAGTGCGGGCAGTACTCGGGTTCAGGTGCGCTTTGTCGGCTTAAACGCCACCCTACAGGCTGATTTGGAAAAATTCATTTTTAGGCGGCACCGCCGCAGTATTGCCCAGCGCCAGGCCTAGCGGCCGGCGGGGTAGTGATCGTTGCATGACACAATGAAAGGATCGAGAGTGGCGCTTGATGTGAAGACTAATCTCAATGCCGTGGCCGAGGTCAAGCCTGCCAGTGGCCAGCCCCGTTTGGTCGGCGATAGCGCCGGTATGCAGCGCGTTAGGCGTCTGCTGGAGCAGGTTGCCGAGAGTGAGGCGACGGTGTTGATTCTCGGTGAGTCGGGCACCGGTAAAGAGGTGGTTGCCCAGGCCTTGCATCGCCAGTCGCTGCGCAGTCAGCGTCCCTTTGTACCGATCAATTGCGGTGCCATTCCCCCCGATCTCTTAGAGTCCGAGTTATTTGGCCATGAAAAAGGCGCCTTTACCGGGGCCATTACGGCGCGTCAGGGGCGCTTTGAGTTGGCCGAGGGCGGCACGCTGTTTCTCGATGAAATTGGCGATATGTCGCTGGAGATGCAGGTCAAGTTACTGCGGGTACTGCAAGAAAAATGCTTTGAGCGGGTCGGTGGTAGCAAGACGCTTCACTCGAATGTGCGGGTCGTCGCCGCCACCCACCACGACCTTGAGCAGCGGGTTGAGGCGGGGGCCTTTCGCCTCGACCTGTTTTACCGCTTAAATGTCTTCCCCATCGACGTGCCGCCGCTGCGTGAGCGCAGCGCCGACATTCCTCTATTGGTCGACCATACCAATCAACGTCTGCAGCGCGGTGGGCAGGGGATTGCCGAGCTGCAGAGCTGTGCGCTGGCAGCACTGGCGAGCTACGCATGGCCGGGCAATGTCCGTGAGCTGGGCAATTTGGTCGAGCGCTTGGGTATTCTGCATCCGGGCCAGCAGGTGCGAGCCAAGGATTTACCCGATAAATACTGCGGCAATCTAGAGTGGTCTGGAGAGCAGAGTCAGGCGGTGGAGGAGGCGATGTTGGCCGATATCGGCGTCGAAGAGCGCAGTATGCCGCTGACGTCGCCCGGCGCACTGCTGGGCGGTGAGGGTTTGGACCTCAAAGACTACCTGCGCCAGGTCGAGGAGGACTTGATCCGCCAGGCCCTCGACGACAGTGATTGGGTGGTGGCGCGGGCGGCAAAACTGTTGTGCTTACAGCGTACCACCCTGGTTGAAAAGATCCGTAAGTTTGACATTCGTCGCGCTGAGTCCCTGTCGTAATTTTGACGTTTCGTTTTCTTTGTCGCCTAACCCTTTAAAAAATAAGTAGTTTTATTATAGGCATAGTTGTTGCTTAGTGACTTTACGGCATCTTTATTTGCACCGTAAATTCGCAGGGCAGGACGGCTATGACAGAAGCAGCGCAGACCACAGAGCAACTGGAAAAAGTGTTCGAAACCTTTAACCGGGTTTCCGAAGAACTGGATATCAGCTATCGCGTATTGCAGGTGAGGGTCAGTACCCTCACCGAAGAGCTGGCCGAGGTTCGCATACAGCGCCTGCAGGAGTTGGCCGAGAAGGAGCGCCTGGCGAATCGCCTAGCCCTACTGATGAGCGAGCTACCCGGCGGTGTGCTAGTGCTCGATAGCGAGGGCGTGATTACCCAGGCCAACGCCGCCGCAGAAAACTTTTTTGCCCACAGCGGCGGCCATTCGCAGCCTGTTCGCGACCTCGATAGCCAACAATCCCTACTCGGCCAAGCTTGGCCCCAGCTCATTTCAGGGGCCTGCCGCGATGGCGGCAATGCCGTCAGCGAGAGTGAGTTTTTTCTCAGTAATGGTCGGCGTTTATCCCTCAGCCGCCAGCCCCTGCCCGACGCCAATGAAGAGCTGATTCTACTTACCGATATGACGCGCCTGCACGACCTGCAGGAAACCGTCAGTCGCGATAAGCGTTTGTCGGCGCTGGGTGAAATGGCGGCTCGTTTGGCCCACCAAATTCGCACGCCCCTGAGCTCGGCCCTACTCTACGTTTCACATCTGGCTCGGCCCACGGCGACAGCCGAGGAGCGCGAGCGGGTGTCGTCCAAGGTGGTCGATAGTCTGCGCCACATGGAGGGCCTGGTGAATAGCATGCTGACCTTCGTGCGCGGCGCCCCGGTGGTACTTGAGCGCATTGAACTGCAGAGCTTTGCCGAGGAGTTGCTGGCCTTGGTCGATCCCCTCGTGAAGCAATGCGGTGGCGCGCTGAATGCCCGTGTGGCACTGGGCAGCGGCACTAAGACCATCGACGGTGACCGGGATGAGTTGCTCGGTGCTGTATTGAACTTGGTCGACAATGCCATTGATGTTGCGGACAAGGCCCTGTGTCTCGATATTGACATTAGCGTGGTGGCGGGGTCACTGCAGATTTTGGTCGCCGACAATGGCCCGGGTGTCGCAGCGGATATTCGCGAGCGGATATTCGACCCGTTTTTCACCACGCGGGTGAAGGGTACGGGTCTCGGTTTAGCGGTGGTGGCGATGACCGTGCGCAGCCACGGCGGCAAAATGCGTCTCGATACGCGGGCCGATGGCGCCACCGTGTTCTGTCTTGAGTTGCCTTTACTCGGCAGCCGTGACGAGCGGGTTGTGCCGGCTCAACAGTCTTATAAACAAACTCAAATAGCCCCCTTCGATGGCGCCGGTTTAGTCGTGTCGAGCATTGATAGCCCCATTGTTGAAGCGGGTGTGCTGGGGCAGACAATAGAAACTGTGCAAAGTATGGCTGGAGGTCGACGATGAGTAATGTGGCTTTAAAGATATTGGTCGTTGAGGACGATGACCTACTGCGCGAGGCGCTCTGCGATACCCTGGCGTTTGCCGGCTACGGCGTCGAATTTGCCTGCGATGGCGTTGAGGCGCTGGCACTGTTGCACCGCCAGTCGGTCGACCTGGTCGTCAGCGACGTACAAATGGCGGCGATGGATGGCCACGCCCTGTTGCAGAATATTAAGCGCACCTGGCCGCGCTTGCCGGTGGTGCTGATGACGGCGTTTGGCTGTGTTGAAAAGGCCGTCGCGGCGATGCGCGATGGCGCCGCCGATTATTTGATCAAGCCCTTCGAGGCGGAGGTGTTGATTGCCATGGTCAGCCGCTTTGCCCATAAAGCGGCGGGCGATGGCGCAGAGATGATCGCCGAGGATCCTAGAGCCCAGCAGGTGGTGGAACTGGCGCGCCGGGTCGCCGCCTCCGATGCCACGGTGATGCTCAGCGGTGAGTCGGGCACCGGCAAGGAAGTACTGGCGCGCTTTATTCACGATAACTCCAGCCGCTGCGATGGCCCCTTTGTGGCGATCAATTGTGCGGCCCTGCCGGAGACCATGCTCGAGTCGATTCTCTTCGGTTATGAAAAGGGCGCCTTTACCGGCGCTCACCAAGCCCGCGCCGGTAAATTTGAACAGGCCGAGGGCGGCACGCTGTTACTCGATGAAATATCGGAAATGGACGTCGCCCTGCAGGCGAAATTACTGCGGGTCCTGCAGGAGAAAGAGGTCGAGCGCCTCGGCGGCAAGGGCACTATTGCCCTCGATGTCCGCGTGCTGGCGACCACCAATCGGGACTTGCGCGGCGAGGTGACGGCCGGGCGCTTTCGTGAAGATCTGTTCTACCGGCTCAATGTTTTCCCCATCGCCCTGGCCCCCTTGCGTGAGCGTCGCGGCGACATCCTGCCCCTGGTGCGCCGCTTTGTCGACGAGCAGAGTGGCGCGGGCCAAGTGGTGAACTTGTCCCCTAGGGCCGCGCAAATGCTCGAGGCCTACGCCTGGCCGGGCAATATTCGTGAATTACACAATGTCGTGCAGCGCGCGATGATTTTACTCGCCGGGGATATTCTCGGCGAGGCGGACATTCATCTCGAGGAGCCGGGTGCGCCGGTGTCACTGTTGTCGGTGCCTAGTACTGTCGCCGCGCCAGCCGAGGCCCTCGACGGCTCGGCACTGGAAAACGACCTGCGCGGCCACGAGCAGCAGATTATCGTCGATGCGCTCAAGGCCGAGCGTGGCCGGCGCAAGGAAACCGCCGAGCGGCTGGGCATTAGCCCGCGCACCCTGCGCTATAAGTTGGCGAAGTTGCGCGACGACGGCATCGTCCTACCCGATATGTACGGAACCTAAGCGCTGAGTCATTTTAGCGGGCCATTTTTAAAGACAGATATCAGCAACAACGCTTGAGGAATCAACAATGAGCCAGGTAGCGATCAATCAAGTACTCGCCCAGATGCGCGTTCTCGAATCGGCGGCGAAGTCCGGTGAAGTCTCCAGCGTTGGCGATGCCACCGGCGGTGGCAGTGAATTTGGCAAGGTGCTGGCGGAATCCATTGGCAAGGCCAGTGACACCATGACCCAAGCCGGCGACATGCGCGATGCGTTTCAGCGCGGTGACGAGGGTGTGGAGTTACCCCAGGTGATGGTCGCCCTGCAGGAGGCCAGTATTTCCTTTCAGGCGATGACCCAGGTGCGCAATAAGTTGTTGTCTGCCTACCAAGACATTATGAATATGCCGGTATGAGCGGCTTTAGGGCTGATCGCTGCGCCAGTGAGAAGGTGTGTTTATCTACGACTATAGTCAATATACGGATCAACAATGTATGGGGAGTAGGCTGAAATGGCTCTGGTAAATCCCAGCAATGTCGCCGGCCAGTTTGTCGGCATGAGTAATTTACCCATCGTTCGTCAGTTGGGTCTGTTGATTGGCCTGGCGGCGAGTATTGCCCTGGGCGTGGGTATTTATTCCTGGGCCAAAGAGCCCAATTATGTGCCGCTGTTTGACGGCATGAGTGGTACCGATGCCGCCCAAGTGGTGACTTTGCTTGAGCAGAGTAATACCCCCTATCGCATGCAGGGCTCGTCGGTGTCTGTACCGGCGGGCAAGGTGCATAACCTGCGTATTCAAATGGCCAGTCAGGGACTGCCGAAGAGTAGTAATCCGGGTTTTGAACTACTCGACGAGGAGCAGAGCTTCGGCACCAGTAGCTTTATCGAAAAAACACGTTTTAACCGCGCGTTAGAGGGTGAGTTGGGAAGGTCAATTGCTACCCTCAATAGCGTCAAGGGCGCACGGGTACATTTGGCGATACCGAAAAAATCGGCCTTTTTGCGCAACCAACAGGGCGCCAGTGCCTCGGTGCTGATTAGCCTGTTTCCGGGTCGCAAGCTCAACCAGTCACAGGTGGCGGGGATTATTCACTTGGTGGCCTCCAGCGTACCGGGAATGGAGGTTGAGCAGGTGACGGTGGTCGACCAGCGCGGCAACTTACTTACCACCGGTGGCGGTTCGTCGTCGATGGCGATGGGCTCCGAGCAATTTTCCTTTGCCAGTGGCATCGAAGAAAGTTATTCCCAGCGCATTGTCGACTTATTGGCACCGATTATGGGGCCTGGCAAGGTGCGAGCCCAGGTCACCGCCGATGTCGACTTTACGGCGATAGAGCGCACCAGTGAGACCTTCGGGCCGAATAATACCTTGCTGCGCAGCGAGCAAACGTCGGAAGAGCGCAGTAGTGATAACAGCAATGCCTTTGGCGGCGCACCGGGGGCGCAGTCAAATCAGCCCGATGCGGCTGCCGGCGTACCGGGTGCCGATGAAGCGGCATCGGGAAACACCAGTGCCGCCACGCAAACGACCCGCCAGGCGACCCGCAACTTTGAGCTGGATAAGGTGATCAGCCACATTAAAGAGGCACCGGGCACCATTAAGAAGCTGTCGGTAGCGGTATTACTGGATTATCGCCAGCAAACCAACGAGGCGGGTGAGATTGAGCGTTTGCCTTTGCCGGATGAGGAGATCGAGCGTTTAACCCAGTTAGTTAAAGAGGCGGTGGGCTTTAGTGAGGAAAGGGGTGATAGTGTCAACCTGATGAACGCCTCCTTTATCGAGCCAGAAATACTCGAGCCGATGCCCGAGATTCCCATCTGGCAGCAGCCTTGGGTATTGGATATCGCCAAGCAGGTCGCGGGTGGCTTGGGTATTCTGTTGCTTATCTTTGGTATTCTGCGCCCGGTGATGAAAAGTCTGACCGGCCTTGGCAAGCAGGCCGGTGGTCGTGCCCTCAGTGGTGAATTACAGCTCGGTGCCGACCAAGTTGCGGGTGGTGCACCGCAGCTGCCTTCAGGAGTGAATAGCTACGACCAACAGGTACAATTGGCACAGACGATCGCCGGGCAGAGCCCGAAGCGGGCAGCCAGCGTAATGAGTGATTGGGTACAAGATGGCTGAAAAAGCAGAAACTCTAAAAGGTGTTGAAAAGGCTGCGGTTTTTCTACTCGGCGTTGGCGAGCAGTCGGCGGCACAAATACTCAGGCATATGGCGCCCAAGGAGGTGCATAAAATTGGCGCCGCGATGGCGACCCTGCGCACGGTTTCTCGTCAGCAGGCCGAGGAGGTGATCGGCCAGTTTACCGAATCTCTCGGTGAGGCGACCTCCTTCAGTGGTGATAACGAAGATTTTGTGCGCTCGGTATTGAAGGATGCCCTCGGTGAAGATAAGGCCGAGGGCGTGATCAATACGGTGATTGAGGGCCGGGATTCAAAGGGTGTGGAGTCGCTAAAGTGGATGGACTCCCGCGCTGTGGCGGCGATGATTCGTGGTGAGCACCCGCAAATTATTGCCATCGTGCTGGCCTATCTCGACAGCGAGCAATCGGCCGAGGTGATCAAACATCTGCCCGAGTCGATCCGCAAGGAGGCCGTGGTGAGAATTGCGCAGTTGGATGCGATTCATCCCTCGGCCCTTATCGAGCTGGATGAAATTCTCGAAAGACAGTTTCGCGATGGCAGTCAGGCCCAGGCCTCGGCGGTGGGCGGCCTGCAATCGACCGCCGATATTCTCAGTTATATCGACTCCGAACTGGAGGGCGAGCTGATTGAGGCGATCTCTGAGGTCGACCAGGATATGAGCGATAAGGTGCGCGACCTGATGTTTGTCTTCGACAACTTGCTCGACGTTGAGGACCGGGGTATTCAGCGCTTGTTGCGCGAGGTGTCATCCGACGTGCTGGTGATCGCCTTAAAAGGTGCCGATACGCCGGTGCGCAAGAAAATATTTGGCAATATGTCCAAGCGCGCCGCCGAAATGATGGAAGAGGATCTCGAAACGCGCGGCCCGGTGCGTCTCAGTGAAGTGGAAGATTCTCAGAAAGAGATTCTTGCCGTCGCGCAACGCTTGGCCGAAGAGGGTGAAATCACCCTCGGTGGAACCGGAGGTGATGAATTTGTCTAAGGTAGTACGCGCCGCTGATGGGCCCGAATTAAGCCGTTGGCAGGCGCCCAACGTCGGCCAGCCCGTGCGTGAAACGCACACCAATGAAGAGCTCGAGGCCATTGAACAGCAGGCCAAGGCGAAGGGTTATGAAGTGGGGCGCTGGGAGGGCCTTGAGGCCGGGCATCAGACTGTGCAGGAGGGCGCTCAACGCTTAGCTGAGTTGTATGATGAGGCCGCCCACCCGTTTCGCCAGATTAGTGAAAATGTCGAGACTGAGTTGGCAAAGCTGGCGGCGGCTATCGCCAAAGAAATTGTCCGCCAGGAGCTAAAAACCCAGCCCCAGTTGATTTTGGAAACCGTGAGTCAGGCCTGTTCGGTGCTATCCGCTGCGGCCCGCGATATCGATGTCCACCTTCACCCGCAGGATGTCGCGATCGTTAAAGACGGTCTCAAAGATGCCCCCCCGGCCCAGCATTGGCGGATTATTGAAGATCGCAGCCTGGCGCGGGGCGAGTGCCAGATCAACAGCAGTGCCGAATTTATTGACGCCACCCTACAGACTCGGATCGACGCCATTGTCGCGGGCCTCTTGTCTGCCGATTTGGGGGCTGTCGAGTGAACTCGGCCCAAGGCGTTGAGCTGGGTGGCGGGGAGCTGATTAGTGCCCGCTTGGCGGCGCGCAGTGAGGTTTTACCGGGTGTGGTCGACCCAATGGCCATGGTGCGGGGCAAGTTGGTGAGAATGGTGGGGCTGACCTTGGAGGCGACGGGCTGTCAGGCCGCCATTGGCAGCCGTTGCCATATCACCGCCCCCAGCGGTGCCTCGGTGGAGGCCGAGGTGGTGGGCTTCGCCGACCAGCGCCTGTTTTTGATGCCGATTGGCTCGGTACATGGCTTGACGCCAAATGCCCTGGTTATTCCCGTGCCCGGTGACACCGAGGTCGAAGTCGGCGATGCCCTGATCGGCCGGGTGATTGATGGCGCTGGGCGCCCGCTGGATGGCGCTGAGCAACCGCAGTTGGCGGGCCATACATCCTTGCAGGGGCAGACCGTCAACCCCCTGCAGCGGGCGCTGATTACCGAACCACTGGATGTCGGCATTCGCGCCATTAACGCCCTGTTAACCGTGGGTCGGGGCCAGCGCCTCGGTCTGTTTGCCGGCAGTGGCGTCGGTAAGAGTACCCTGCTGGGCCTGATGACCCAGTACACCGATGCCGACGTGGTGGTGGTGGGGCTGATCGGCGAGCGGGGTCGTGAGGTACAGGAATTTATTGTCGAAACTCTCGGCCCGGCGGGCTTGGCGCGCGCCGTGGTGGTGGCCTCACCGGCCGATGATTCACCCTTAATGCGCTTGCACGGCGCCTGGCGCGCCACGGCTATCGCCGAGTACTTCCGCGACCAGGGCAAGAATGTTTTATTACTGATGGACTCACTGACCCGCTTTGCCCAGGCGCAGCGGGAAATTGCTCTCGCGATTGGCGAGCCGCCGGTGACGCGGGGCTATCCGCCCTCGGTGTTCTCCCGCTTGCCACAGCTGGTGGAGCGGGCGGGCAAGATCGCCGGCAAGGGCTCCATCACCGCCATTTACACGGTGTTGATGGAGGGTGATGATGAGAATGACCCGGTGGTCGATTCGGCGCGGGCGATACTCGATGGCCATATTATTCTGTCGCGGCGGATTGCCGACTCCGGTCGTTATCCGGCGATCGATATTGAGTCCTCGGTGAGCCGGGTAATGAACCGCTTGGTCGGCCCCGAGCGTTTTAAACTGGTGCAGAACTTTAAGCAGCTCTACAGTCTCTACGAGCAAAATCGTGACCTGATCAGTGTCGGTGCCTATGTCGGTGGCAGTGATGCGCGTATCGATCAAGCGATACAGGCCTATCCGCGTCTGCAGGGCTTTTTGCGACAGGAGGCGGGCCAAAGTGTGACCTTAGACCAGAGTTTTTCGGCCCTTGATGGCTTACTAAGCAATCTGCAGATGCCCGCGTAGGGCTTGTAGTTACTTCATAATTTGTCGGGTGATAACGGGTAGTTTGATGACCAAGATAAAGCGCTTTAAACAGTTGGAAAAAATGGCGGAGCACGCCTGTGATAAGGCCGGTCGCGAGCTGGGCGAGGCGCAGGAACATCACGGCAAGGAGCAGGCGCAACTCGAGCAGTTGACCGGTTTTTTTGAAGAGTATCGCCAGCGTTTTCACGATGCCGGTGCCAGTGGCATGAACGCCCGTCAGCTCGGTGATTTCCGTGCCTTTTTTGGCCAGCTGGATAAGGCGATTGAGGCTCAGCGCCAGACACTGGTCGACTTGGGTGCCAAGGTGATGGAGCGTCAGACGCAGTGGGTCGCTAAGCATCAGCGCACCCAAAGCCTGTCTAACGCCTTGGTACAGGTTCAAAAAGAGCAGTTGCTGCAGCGCAATAAGCGTGAACAGAAAGAAATTGATGAGCGCTCGGGACTCGCTGGCCACTGTGGCTGGGGGGATTAGGGGCCGACCCTGGCACCGCTATAGACCTCCAGTCGTTTTGTCGCCCTAGGCTATTCAAGCATCTAGGCATTCTAAAAATTTAAGCTGGCCCGCGTTTTGCTATTACCTTTGTTGAAAGCCAATTCACGAGAGGGTGTCTGTCTGATGCTTAGCGTTTAACAACGCGCTTGGGCAGCCAGATCTCGACTTGTATCAGCAGCGATAGATAAACGCGAGGTTCCTATGCCCCAATCCATGCCGGTGGCCGCTTCAGCCAGCCAGACCGCTCAGATGTTAAGCGCTAACTCAGCGTCGACCTCCGCGTCCCCTTCAGGGGGGGGCGACAAGGGCGAAACGGGGTTTTCTAATCATCTCAAGGCCGAGCAGCGCAGTGAGCAAAAAAGCGCCAGTGCGAGGCCGGTCGAAGCGACCGAGGGTCGGACTGACACTGCTGAAAAGCCTGCCAATTCGAGCTCTAAGGTGGCACAGGCCGAGTCGACAAGCACGGCAGAAAGGGCGGGCGGAAAGATCTCTGGCAAGGACAAGGGCAAGGCAGGCGGGGTGCAGGCCGAGGGTTCGAGGCAAGCCCCTGACGATACTGTGGCCAGCAAAGGGGCTTTGCTCAGTGCGGAAGCTCTGGCCTCAAATCTCGGGCTACAGCGTGCGCCCGCCCTGGGTTTATCAGAGCAAGGGCTAGAGGCCCCCTTTGCGACGATGGGTGAAAGAGTGCTGGCCTTGCTCGGGGCGGAAGAGACGAATCCTGCCGATGCGGTTCCAAGCAATGTACTGACGCTGGCCGACGGCGGCAATGAGGCGCCACTTGAAGACGCGGCTTTGCCGCAGCAGGGCGAGGGCGAAGTGGTCGAGGCCGAGGTCGAGCCACCGTTTTTTACTGCGGCCGCGACGGGTCTCGAATCCCCGCCGGGTGATGGCGAGATTCTGCTGCCAATGGCTGATGATGCAATAGCTGCAGTGGCACCGGCTGTAGTGGCTTCCGCTGAAGTAGCGGCATCCCTGCGGCAGGGGTCGGCATTAACCGCGAGTGAACTTGAGGCGATGAATACAGCGGCACTGAAGCCACTGTCCAGCGCCGAGTTGGCGACTGTGCCGCATACGGCTGCAGCAGTGGCACGCCCGGTGCCGGGCAAAGCATTGACAGAGGCGAGTGTTAGTCTCGATGTCGAGTCCGTGGATGAAGTCGAGGCCGATCTCGACGCGGTGCTCAATCCTAATCAGGCGAGCAAAAAACCGACCTTGTTTGAGGCTTCGGTCGTCAAGCCGTCTCAGCCAGTACCCGTGGCTGGCGAAAACCTTACCAGTACCTCGTCTGCAAAAGATAACTTTGCACAGGTGCGCCAAAACATTATGGCGGCGCTGGCTGGCAAGTCGGATATCACTAAGCCTCTGAATGTTGCGATTGCGACAGGGGGCCATGAAGTGAGTGAGGCAGCGCCACAGTCGCAGAGCCTGAATCTATCTAATCTCAGTTCCAGCCTGGCACTGTCTGGTGGCGATCCGGCAAAATACAGCGCCACTCAGGAAGCCAGCCCGCAACGCTTTTTTACCCTGCAGACACCCGCTGGACAGCCCGGCTGGGATGTGGAGATGGGCAATCGCATTCGCTGGATGGTGGGGCAGAACAACTCTGGGGTTGAGTTGCGACTCAATCCGCCGGAGCTGGGCAGTATTGAGGTCAAATTGGTGACCGAGGGTGAACGCACCAGCGTTACCTTCTTTTCAAGCAATCCGGCAGCTCGAGATGTGCTGGATGCGGCGTTGCCGCGATTGCGTGAAATGTTTGCTGAAAGTGGTATGGACTTGGCCAATGCCGATGTCGCGGACCGCGGGTTACAGCAAGAGCGGGAGCAGCTTGCGGACTCGGAGCACTTTGGTGCAGACGGTGATAGTACTGAGCCTCTGGTGCACGAAGCCGGACTTGAATTGACACCGGGTGGGCCTTTAGAGGGTCGCGGTGTTATCGATTACTTCGTTTAGCCGCCGCCAAGGTGTCATCACTCAGTGGCGAGGAGGGGGTGAGTAAGCGTCATTTACAGCAACCAGCGGTGAGTTAAATGTACTCGTCGATATGAATTTGACCATCGTCGTCGGAATTTTTTTTATCAGTTGGCTCGTCCGTGTCTGTCTGGTGTTTCTTTTTTTCCTGAGCCAAGTTCTTTTGTTTGTCGGTGACAGACTTACTGCGCGGTGTGCGCAGGGAAGGGGCGGTTCCGGGGGGAGTGATTTCGTTAGCCATAGGGGCCTCCTGCCAGTTAGTCGCATCGTACTCTGTTCTCGGTGCTGCGTCAGAGGTTCCTGAGGCGCGGGTCAAAACCGCTGGCGAGGATGACAATTACGACTCGTCGGTTGGTCGAGCGGCCATCCGGGGTGTCATTACTGACCTTGGGTTGATGTTCGCCGTAGCCAATGGACGCGAGGTTTTTCGGGGTCACACCGAAAGCGGAGAACAGCCGTACCACGGTGGCAGCGCGCGCCGCCGACAATTCCCAATTGGAGGGGTAAATGCTGTTTTTAATCGGCAGGTTGTCGGTGAAGCCCTCGACATGAATTTTGTTGCTGCGAGTTTTCAGGACATTGCTCAGGCCACGCAATACCGGCCTGGCGCTGGGTGAGAGCTGGCTGCTGCCACTGGTAAATAAAACCTTACTGTTGATTTCTATTTCCAGCCAATTTTCCGATTGGCGCACCGACACCAGCTCGGTTTCAAGCAGGGCTTGCAGGGCGTTATTGATTTTTTCTCCCAGTCTGGCCATTTCCGGTGAGCTTTTTCGGCGCTCTGCGGGGTCAAGTTTAATGGCGTCTTTACCCATCGATTGGGGTAGGTCGAGCTTGATCGGCGTGCGGTTTAAGGGGTTGGGGGCAATCGGGAACGACGTGCTGGCACTGCCAAATTGCACCGGGTTCATGGAGCGGCTTTGACTGGAGAAGGAGGCAACGAGGGAGTGTGATAGCACCCGAAACTTCCCCTCGTTAACCGAAGAGATGGAATACATCACCACAAAAAAGGCAAACAATAGGGTGATGAAATCGGCGTAGGAGACTAGCCATCGCTCGTGATTTTCGGGTTCTTCGGGGGCGCGTTTTCTGGCCATAATAAGGGACTAAAAATAACCGCGTAATTTTGCTTCGATATTGCGATGGTTTTCACCCTCGGCAATGGCGACGATGCCCTCGACAATCATTTCTTGAATATGACAGCGCTCACTGATCAGCGTTTTTAATTTATTGGCGGCGGGCAAGAGGAAGAGGTTGGCCATGCCAACACCGTAAATTGTCGCGACAAAGGCGACGGCAATTCCCGGGCCCAGGGTCGAGGGGTCGGCGAGGTTGTTCATCACGTGAATCAGCCCCAGTACCGCACCAATAATACCGATGGTGGGGCTGTAGCCGCCCATGCCCTCATAGACTTTTGCGCCCTTCAGGTCGAAGGCTTCCCGGGTGGTAATTGCCACCTCCATGGTGCTGCGGATGGACTCGGGCTCGTTGCCGTCAACCAGCAGTTGCAGGCATTTCTGGATAAAGGCCTCCTCTTCTTCCTCGGCGATATTTTCGAGGCCCAGTAGACCCTCTTTGCGGGCGATTTGGCTCCACTCAATAATTTTTTGCAGGGTGGTGGCGGGATCCAGTACCGGCGGGATGAAAATCCAGCGCAGCAACTTGATGCCGTGGATGAAAACCTTGAGCGGGGTTTGCACCATGATGGCACCGAGCGTGCCGCCAAAAACAATTAAAAAAGCGGTGAACTGTAACAGGGAATCGAGGTGCCCCCCCTCGAGGGCGTTGCCGCCAATAATGGCGGCAAAGGCGAAAATAACGCCGAGCAGGGTGAGGATATCCATGCAATTATTATCCGGGTGGTCGGTTTATGGGACATCATCAGCGTTCGATGTCCAAGACAACAGTCTGGAGCGGAGTTTACTGAGTATTTGGCTGTGAATTTGGCTGATGCGCGATTCGCTGACTTCGAGTACGGCGCCAATTTCTTTGAGGTTTAATTCGTCGTCGTAATACAGCGACATCAGGGTTTTTTCACGCTCCGGCAATTGCTCTATCTGGGCGGCCAGGGCGCTGCGAAAGGCCGCGTCGTGGACTCTATCGTGGGGGGAGTTGTTGTCGGGTATGTCAATTTCGGTAGCATCGACAAAGGTCGCCTTACAGGCGGCCGTATCGCGCAATAATTGATAGTACTCGTCCATCTCGACACCCAACTGGGCGGCGATTTCGCTGTCTCGAGGGCAGCGTTGCAGGGCGACTTCGGCACTGCGGGTGGCCTGAGCCAGCCAGCGGGCCTTTTGTTGAATGCTCCGGGGTGACCAGTCAAAGCGGCGCACCTCGTCGAGAATGGCACCGCGAATGCGGATTCCGGCGAAGGTTTCAAAGCTGGCACCGTGGCCGTGGCGGTAACTCTTTGCGGCCTCGAGCAGACCGATTAGACCGACCTGGGTGAGGTCATCAACATCGATATTGGCGGGCAATCGGGCGGCGATATGAAAGGCGATTTTTTTCACTAGATGAAGATAGTCGGCGACCAGTTTTTCACTGTCCCCGAATTCTTCATCAGCGTAGAAAACCGCTTTGCTCATGCAGCGAATTCCTCGTTGGGGAAGCCGACCACGCGCTCGATAAAGAATTCCATATTGCCACTGGCCAGCTCGGGAACCGGCCATTTGTCGATGCTCTTAGCCAGCCGTTTAATGGCCTGGGCCGAGGGGCTGCGCGGGAAGGCTTCGACCACGGGCATTTGGTGGCGCACGGCCTTGCGCAGGTAGTCGTCCATGGGAATGGAGCCAATGTGCACCGCGACGATGTCGAGGAAGTGGTCGGTGACGCGGGATATTTTGCGGAATAACTCCTCGCCATGGGCATTGTTGTTGACCATGTTGGCGAGGATGTGGAAGCGCTTGACGCCGTGGTCGCGGCTCATCACCTTAATCAAGGCGTAGGCATCGGTGATTGAGGTCGGCTCGTCGCACACTACCACCACCACCTCTTGGCAGGCCTTGCAGAAGGTGATCACGCTGTCGGAAATACCGGCGGCGGTATCGACAATCATGGTGTCGACGGGGAATTTCAGCTCGCTAAAAGCGCGCACCAGGCCGGCGTTTTCCGCTGGCGAGAGATCGGCCATGCTCGAGACACCGGAGGAGGCGGGAATCACTTTCAGGCCCAGGGGGGCGTCGACAATGATTTCATCGAGGCTGCGCTCGCCGGCAATGACATGGCGCAGGTCATATTTGGGGTGCAGGTCGAAGAGGATGTCGACATTGGCGAGGCCGAGGTCGGCATCCATTAACAGCACATTATTGCCCTGCTTGGCAAAAGAGGCGGCCAGATTGACGGAGATATTGGTTTTACCAACACCGCCCTTGCCACTGGTGACGGCAATCACGCGCACCGGTTTTTGTTGAGTTGTTGGGTGATTAACCATGGAGTCGTTTCCCCTCGCTGTGGGTGGTGGGTCGCGGGCTCTCAGTCTCAAGTATAGGTTGGTGAGGGCTACTGCGTTGTAATAAGTCCCGGGCAATTTTGACCAATTCAATGGCTGAACCGGGGTGGAGGTCTTCCGGCACTTTCTGGCCGTTGCTGATAAAAAAGGTCGGTAGCTGGTGTTTGATAAGGGCGTTGAGTACGCCGCCAAGGCTGGCGGCCTCGTCGACCTTGGTGACCACCGTACCGGCGAGCTTGATATCGCTAAACACCGACATGATTTCAGCGGTGATGGCCTGCTGCGCGGTGGCCGACAGGGTTAGGTAGAACTGAATATCGTGGCCGGCGCCGACCAGTGTTGCCAATTGCTTGGAGAGTTCGATATCGCGCTGACTCATGCCCGCGGTGTCGATTAAAACCAGCTCCTTGCTGCTGAGCTGGTCGAGAATATCGGACAGCTCTAGGCGGTCGGTGGCCAGAAAAACCGGGATGTCGAGTAATTCGCCGAAGGTACTGAGTTGGTCGACACCACCAATGCGAAAGCAGTCGGTGGTAATTAAGCCGATTTTATCGGCACCGTGGCGCAGCGCGTACTGTGCGGCTAGCTTGGCGACGGTGGTGGTTTTACCGACCCCGGTGGAGCCGATAATGGCATAGGTGCCACCCTGCGCCAGGAGGTCGTGATCGCCCTCGGTGAGCATGCCGGCGAGATCTAATAGGGCCTGCTTCCAAGCGGCCTCGGCGTCGTCGGGCACGGTACCTTGGGTGGCCAATGTTGTGCAAAGCTCGCGTTTTAGGCCAAGGCTGGCGAGTCGGCGCATCAGGGCGGCTTTATGAGGCTTGTGCCGGCCAATTTCACGCCAAGACATTTGTGTCAGTTCGCCCTCGATCAGGCCGCGCAGGTCGGAAATTTCCCGGCGCAGATCGGAGATTTCATCGCTGCCTGTTGTGGCGCGATGGGCGCTGCTAGCGCGCGCCTTTAGTAGGTGTGACTGCAGACTGGGGGGTGCTTGCTCGGGGGTTGGGACTTGCCGTTGTGCGGCAGTATCTGGCCGTGGCGCCGGGCTGAGGGCAACGCTGTCGGACGGGGTGTGTGCCGTCTCGCTAGCCAGTTGTTCGACCTCCTCGATTTCGAAGTCGATGGCGGCGGTGATTTCAACGCCGTTGCCGAGCTTCTTATTGGAGAGAATGACCGCGTCCGGGCCCCAGGTGTCCCTGACGCTGCGAATTGCTTCGCGCATGGTATCGGCCGTGAATCGCTTGATCTTCATTATTGCCACCTTCTACGAGTTGAGTCGTGCTACCCGTTTATTTCTGGTCTCGAGGCCCCATGCCCCTATGTTGTCGAGCCATCATCGACCTACGGAGTGGATGACCTTGAGCTGTTTACTGGGCGGAACCTCGTCATAGGACAGTACGTGTAGACCGGGGTTAGCCGCCCGCACAAGATTGGATAACCAGGTGCGCAGGGCCGTTGCCACTAACAGCACGGGCGTTTGCCCCTGCGTGGCTTGTACTTGCGCCGATCTGCCGATTTGTTGGAGCATATTGTCTGCTAATCCAGGTTCTAGTCCGCCGCTTGTCGGTGAGCCCTGTATTACGTTTAGCAATATCTGTTCCAACTCTGGGTCGAGGGTCATAACCTCTAGCTCAGACGCCATACCATTGATTTGTTGGTAGATGGTGCGACTCAGGGCAACCCGTGCTTGAGCGGTCAAAGCGTCAGCATCTTGACTCTTTGGCGCATTTTCCGCCAAGGATTCGGCGATGGTGCGCACATCCTTGATTGGAATGTTCTCCTCCAGTAGATTCTGCATCACCTTCAGGACGACACTCAGCGAAAGTGCATCGGCGACCAGGTTTTCCACCAACTTGGGTGAAGATTTCGCCAATAGGTCGAGCAATTGTTGCACCTCGTCGTGGCCGAGCAGTTCGTGGGCGTGCTGTTTCAGTAGCTCGCTGAGATGGGTGGCGATCACCGTGCTGCAGTCGACCACGGTATAGCCCATGGTCTGGGCCTCATCGCGCAGGCTGGGTTCTATCCACAGGGCCTCGAGGCCGAAGGCGGGGTCTTTGGTGGCGACCCCATTCAGGATGCCAAACACCTGACCGGGATTGATGGCCATCTCCTTGCCGGGGTGAATTTCGGACTCACCCAGGGGCACACCGTGGAGGGTAATGCGATAGGCATTGGGCGAGAGGTCGAGGTTGTCGCGAATGTGCACCGGCTGCACCAGAAAACCCAGGTCCTGGGAGAGCTTCTTACGCACGCCCTTGACCCGACTGAGGAGTTCGCCGTCCTGGTTTTTATCGACCAGGGGGATCAGCCGATAACCCACCTCCAGGCCGATGGGGTCGACGCTGGCGACATCATCCCAGCTCAGTTCTTTGGTCTCGGGAGGGGGGGCGACGGGGGCGGCAACAGGCTCGACCTGCTCGGCCATTTTATCCTTTTGAATCAGCAGGAAGGCGCCAGCACCGAGTACGGCGGCAAGGAAGAGAAAAACCATGTTGGGCATGCCGGGAATGATACCCATGGCGCCCATGATGCCGGCGGTAATAATCAGCGCTTTGGGGGATTGAAACAGCTGGGAGCCCATCTGCTGGCCCATGTCCTGAGAATCGGACGCGCGGGTGACGATAATGGCCGCCGCTGTCGATAGTAGCAGTGAGGGGTCACCGATGGTCAGCAGCACATAGTTGTGGGCCGCTTGGGACATGCTCAGGTCGTGTTGCAAGGTGCCCACGGCTATGCCGCCGACGATGTTGATGACCAGAATAAGAATGCCGGCGACCGCGTCACCACGCACGAATTTACTGGCACCGTCCATGGAGCCGTAGAAGTCGGCCTCGCGGGCGATGTCTTCGCGGCGGATGCGAGCCTGTTCCTGGGTCAATGCGCCGGCTCGATGGCCATCTGCTTGCCGGGCATGGCATCGAGGGTAAAGCGCGCCGAGACCTCGGAAATACGGCCGCCACCCTTGGTGATCACCACGAAATTGATAATCACCAAAATCGCGAACACTACCAGGCCGACGGTGTAGTTACCGCCCACCACAAAGTCGCCAAAGGCTTGAATCACCTTACCCGCCGCGTCGGTGCCGGTGTGACCCTCGAGCAGTACCACCCGTGTCGAGGCAATATTCAGTGCCAGTCGCAAGAGTGTGGCAATCAGCAATACCGTGGGGAAAGCGGTAAATTCGAGCGGCCGTTCGGCGTAAATAACCGCCAATAGGACGATCAGCGAAAAGGAAATATTAAAGGTAAAAAAGAGATCCAGTATCACCGGTGGCAGCGGCAGGATGATCATCGCCAGCATCATCACCACGATGAGTGGCGTGCCGAGGCCGGCAATAATTTTTAGGGTGGGGTTGGCGGGGGGGCCGCCGGCATTGGTGGCGGTATTCATGGCGTATCTCCGCTGCTCTCTTCACTACTATCTTCGGCGACCGCTAGCTCATCGGGGATGGCGATATTGGTCGGTGGTTTGGGTGCTGCTTGGCCCCTTTTCACGGGCAGTTTCAACTGGTAGACATAGGCCAGTACCTGGGCCACGGCGAGGTAGAGCTGGGCCGGTATCTCGTGGTCAATCTCGGTGCTGGCGTAAATGGCACGCGCCAGGGGCGGCGCGGCGAAAGTCAGCACATCGTGTTCGGCGGCCAGCGTGCGAATGCGCAGGGCAATGTCGCCCTTGCCTTTGGCTACGACCACGGGTGCCCGGGGGCCATGCTCGTCGTACTTTAGGGCGACGGCGTAGTGGCTCGGATTGGTGATTACCACGTTGGCGCTGGGTACGTTGTCCATCATGCGGCGCTGGGACATTTCCCGCTGTAGCATGCGGATCTGACTCTTTACCTCGGGTCGACCCTCACTCTCTTTACTCTCGTCGCGAATTTCCTGCTTGGTCATTTTTAGTTGCCGCTTGTGTTCCCAGAGCTGGAAGGGCACGTCGATGGCGGCGATCAAAATCAGTGCCGTGCAAAAACTTAGGAAGGACAGTCCGGCGATATTGGCAAAGTGGTTGAGGGCGGTTTCGACATCTTTACTGGCGAGCAGGAGGAGTTGGTCGAAGGTTTGCCAGATCACTACCGTTGCCATTGAGCCGACCAGGAGAAACTTCCCCAGGGCCTTAATCAGCTCCATTAAGGATTTGGCCGACACCATCTTGGCGACGCCCTTTAGGGGGTTGAGCTTGCTGATTTTAAAGGCCATCGCCGAGGTGCTGAAAGCCCAGCCACCCATGGCCAGGGGGCCGACAAACACCGATACCAATAGCAGTACAAAGAAGGGCACGCAAATCATGATGCCATTGCCGAGGGCGCTGCCGACGGTGGCGGTGAAGACCTCAGGGTTGTCCATGCCGGCAGGCCCCATGGTGAGGTAAGTTGTCATTTGCTCGGAGAGGCGACCGATCATGGTGCCGCCGAAGGCGATTAGGCCCGCGGCGCCAACCAGCAGGGAAATCATGGTGTTGAGTTCGCGGGAGCGCGCCAGCTGCCCCTTCTTTTTGGCGTCTTCCTGGCGTTTCGGGGTGGGTTCTTCGGTGCGTTCCTGCCCGCTCTCGTGTTCGGCCATCTAGGGCACCAACAGGGTCGGGACGAGCTTAAACACGCTTTCAAAGGCGGCGCTAAGCTGGGGTAAAAAGGACGGCAGGCTGAGTAGAATCAGTGCAAAACCGGTCAATAGGGTGATCGGGAAGCCGACCGCAAAAATATTTAACTGCGGTGCCGAGCGGGTGATGACGCCAAAGGCGAGATTCACCAGCAGCAGTGAGGCCAGTGCCGGCAGGGCGATCATTAAGCCGCTGGCAAACATATAGCTGCCCCAGAGGACGATTTTCCAGGCCAATTCACGGGGCCACGGGGCGCCGACGGGCAGTAGCTCGAAACTGTGGTGAATGGTCTGGATTAAGAGTAGGTGGCCGTCGATGGCGAGGAAAACCAGGGTGGCGAGAATCAGATAAAATTGGCTGACCACCGGCACCTGTACGCCATTTTGCGGGTCGATGGCCGAGGCAAAGCCGAGACCCATGGCCATGGCGATACTCTGCCCGGCAATAATGACGGTGGCAAAGGCCATTTGGAAGATAAAGCCCATGCCCAGCCCCAGAGCGATTTGCTGCAGGCTGATTAACAGACCGGCGGCGCTGAGCGGGTTGACTTCGGGAACCTCGATGATGGGGGCGAGGATCCAGGCGATGGCCAGGGCGAGAATGATGCGGCTGCGAACCTGCACCGACTTGGCGCCGAATATCGGGGTGGCGAGCACAAAGCTACCGATCCGCAGCAGTGGCCACATTAGACTGCTCAGCAGGCGCACCATCTCATTGACTGAAATCTCCACCTTGAATATCCGCCGCGCTAGCCGGTTATTTCCGGAATACTGGCGTAGAGATTCAGTGTGAAGCTGAGCAGGGTGTTGAGCATCCACGGCCCGGCGGTCATGCCCGCGATGGCCATGGCGATCAGCTTGGGAATAAAACTCAGGGTCATTTCCTGAATTTGGGTGGCGGCCTGAAAGATGCCGATGGAGAGACCGATGCCGAGGGCGGCCAGTAGCAGTGGTGCCGCCAACTTCATGGTGACGTAAATGGCTTGATAGCCAACATCGATAACCGATTCAGGTGTCATGATTTTCTCCTCTGTACGCAGATGTACTCGTTTTAAACATAGAAGCCTGCCGCCAGGGTGCTGACGATCAGTGCCCAGCCGTCAATCAATACAAACAGCATGATTTTGAAGGGCAGGGAAATCAGTACCGGGGAGAGCATCATCATGCCCATCGACATCAGCACACTGGCGACCACCAAGTCGATAATCAAAAAGGGAATAAAGATCAGAAAGCCGATTTGAAAGGCGGTCTTTAATTCGCTGACCACAAAGGCGGGCAGCAAGACCTTTAGCGGCACGTCTCTGGGATTATCGACCTGGACATCGCCGGCCATGTCGACAAACAGTGCGAGATCGCTCTCTCGGACTTGATTGAGCATAAATTCGCGAAACGGCGCGATGGCCTTGGTGGCGGCGGCGTTAAAGCCCAGCTGTTCTTCCATATAGGGCTGGATACCCTCGCTGTAAGACTTTTCGAGCACCGGAGTCATGATAAATAAGGTCGTGAACAAGGTCAGACCGAGGAGGATTTGGTTGGAGGGCGTCTGCGCCGTGCCCAATGCCTGACGCAGAATGGCGAAGACCACCAGAATACGGGTAAACGAGGTCATCGCAATTAAGGCGGCTGGCAGCAGGCTTAGGGCCGTCATTAACAGTAAAATTTGAATGTTGAGGCTGTAGGACTGCTGCCCCTCGGCGCCGGAGGTGACGGTTAATAGGGGTAGGCCCTGTTCGGCAAAGGTTGGGCTGGCGGTGAGCAGTGTCGCGCCCAGTGCGAGGAGGATGGCGAAGCCTTTCATGCTGCAGTGTCCTTGCGTACTTTGGCGATCAGCGCTGAAAATGCCGTTGGCTGCTGGTCATCGTCGGCTGGCGTGGTCTCTGGGGCGATTGTCTCGGGGTTCGCGGTTGTGGCTGCTGGGCGGCTAAGCTCGCCCAGCTTGGTGATATGGCCGGGGGCGATACCGAGTACCAATTCGCTGCTACCGGCACGGACAATAACCACGCGTTCGCGCTGACCGACGGAGAGGGAGGCAACGAGTTCAAGGTTTTTGAGGTCGCGATTGGGCAGGCGGTTGATGCGCTTTAGTAGCCAGGCGAGAGCGGCGATACTCAATAACACCAGACCCAGACCACTGACTAATTGCAGAAAGTAACCCGAGGTATCGACCATGGGTAGTTTGTCGGCCAGGGGCGCTGCGGCTAGGGCCAGCGGTGCACAAGGCAGGGTCAGCGTGGCGGCGCAGGGCAGAAGGATTCTCATTTGAGCTTCTTCACCCGTTCGCTGGGGCTGATCACATCGGTGAGGCGAATGCCAAACTGCTCGTCGACTACGACGACCTCGCCGTGGGCGATCAGGGTGTTATTGACCAGTACATCGAGAGGTTCGCTGACTAGTCGCTCGAGCTCAATCACCGAGCCCTGGGAGTAGCGTAGTAAGTCGCGAATGGGTACCTGGGTGCGGCCAATTTCGACGGAAATAGTCACCGGAACATCGAGAATGATGTCGAGGTTGATATCATCCTCGTCCATCGGTGGCATGGTGTCACTGGTGGGCGCGCCACTGGTGTCACTGAGGTCCTTGAGGGGGGCGGCGCTATAGTCTGGCGCTGTCTCCGCTTCGCTGGCCGGGGAGGTGATATCGCCATCACCGTTTTGATTGTTTTCGTCATCACTCATCGAGAGTCTCCGCTATAGGGGTCGGTGTTGCTAGTGCCCGCTAGGGGCGGTGCTTTTTGTGCTGTATTTTGACGGCATTTTTGTCATTGAAAGCACCGTATTCACCGTCAAAAATGGGTATGCCCTCGGCAAAAAGGGTCACCGTGTCGGCCATGTCGAGGTGGATGATGTCGCCGGCATTGAGTTTCAGTAGTTCGCCCAGGGTTACCTGTGCGGTGCCGAGAATACTGCTCAGTTCTACCGAGGTGGTCTTTAGTTCGTCGATAATCACCGGCGCCCAGGTGCCCTGGTCGTCACGCTTCTCAGCCTGATAGGTGACCGCAAATTGTTCTCGATAGGGCTCGATCATCGCCATTGGCATGGCGAGTTCGAAGACGCCCTGGGTGCCCTCGAAGACGATGTCAAAGCGATTCACCAGCAGTTGTTCCGCCGGGTTCATGAGCTGGGCAAAGTCGGGGTTGGTCTCGGTCTGTTTGGCCTGGGGGTGAATGTCAATGTCGGCCTTCCAGCTGAGTTGTAAGTCACTCATCACACTCTGCAGCAGCATATTGCCAATGCGCATTTCGGAGGGGGTGAAATCCTGTTTGTCTCCGACCACCTCATCTTTCATTGAGCCGCCGAAAAAACTGCTGGTGGCATTGGCTATCAGGTTGTTGTCGAACACGGCCAGGGCGATGCCTTTTAAGGGCTGGAGGTTGATAAAGTTAATGTGGGTGGGCAGTTCGAGGGTGTGTAAATAATCGGTAAAGGATGCGCCTCGGGCACCCGCGAACTTGACGTTGTTGGAGCAGCGCAGGGTGTTGAAAATACTTTCACAGAACTGCAGGGCAAAGCGCTCGTGGATGACGTTGAGTAGTGGCAGGCCGGCGCTGAGTGACTGGCCCTGGCGGGAAAAGTCAAAGGCCCGCACATGGCCAATGCCAGCGACAATGTCACCGGCATCATCGCCATCCTCATCCTCATCGACACTGGTGAGCAGTGCGTCGATCTCTTCCTGGGTGAGGACCTCTTCGCTTTCGCCCTCTGGGGGGGTATCTGAATCAGCCATTACTGCATCACAAAGCCGGTGAAGTACACCGCTTCCACTTGGCCGGGGTTGTGGGTAAAGTTCTTTTCAGCTTGGACGATATTGCGGATTTCGAGCAGTATCTCCTCGCGCAGAGCTTCCCGGCTGTCTTCACCATTGAGCTCGTCAAAATCTTTATCGCCGACCAGCATAATAATGCGGTGGCGAATGGCGGGCATGTGGTGAGTCACTTGTTCGAGAACGGTCGGCTCGTGGCTCATTACCGACAGTGTCATTTGCAGGTAGCGGAGCGTATCTTTGTAGACGAAGTTGACGATGAAGGGGGGCTCGAGTGCCAGGTAGTAACTTTCCCCCCGCGCCTCAATACCATTGTCGGCCCCGGACTCGGCCGTGGCAGAATCACCGCTAAAGTAAAACCAGGCACCGCCACCACCGGTGAACAGTAGTGCGACAATAATGACGATGATTGCTGTGGTCTTATTCAAACTTTGCTGTTCCTTGTGTCGACGAATCGTTGACTACTTTGCCGCGCAGCCACCTAAAAACCCGGTGGATAGCCGCTTTTAGGTATTTAAGCATTAACTGTGCCACTAAATTTTAGTGATAAAAAACAATGCTTTAGTTTGTTTTGTTGGGATGCATGTCAAAACATTGGCGGCCGCCAATGGGCCGGGTGAGATCCGACTGATAGTGCGTGAGCTGAAAGCTTGGCTTGGGCTGGTGGGGCCAGAGAGGGTCGTGCGGGCAGTTTGGTGCTATTGACTGGCTTGTTCTAGGTCCCGGCTGCGTTGGTCCATGATGTCCTGCACGCCCCGGGCATCGTCTAAGAGTTTTTCGATGGCTTTTTTACTGTAGGGATTAAGTGTGATGGGTGGCGTGTTGACCGGGGCGGGAGCACTGCTTGGTTCAGCAGCCGTCTTCACGGGAGGGGCCCCGGGCCAGCCCTGAACCACGTTGGTCTCGGAATTGAGCAAGATGACCTGTTCCGCTGTCACGCCCTCGGGTAAGTTTTCGCTAAAGTGCCAGCTACCATCCGCGCCACGCCATTTATAGACCTTGCTGATCGTCGCGTCTTGGCCGTCGGTGCCGGGGAGTTTGATGTCGGGCATTGTCGGCAGCTTGATATTAGGCAATTTTGGGCGCTCAAATGACGGCAAAAATTGGCGTATATCAATACCGTTGATGGAGGCCAGATAGGACATAATGCCAGCGGCGAGGGCAAGCATCATAATAATGCGGAAAATCAAGCGTTTGATCATCGGGTCGTCGAGTCCTACTGCCAATTAAAGGGGTCGCCATGCTCAGCTCGGTGAATCATCATGGCAGTTTGCGGATTTAAAGTGTGTGCTTCGGTAGCACTTATGGCTACGGTGGCGAATAAAATAAGAGAGCCAATATTTAAGCCGCCAAAACCGCGCGTAGGGCTTGTCGATAGGCGCCCTCGGTGAAAGTGGTTGCGGTAATTTAAAGAGGTAGCACTATGGTTGGTGTGTACAAAAGTAGGCTGTTTCGCCATCTGGCGAGTATTGTCTTCGGGGCTTTGTGTGGTGTCATGCTGATACAGCCGGTAAACGATATGGTGATTTATCACTTGTATGAATCCCATGATGGCTCGATAACGCAGTGGCAGTTTATTTATCAGGGTTTAGTCAAATCATTGACGGGTCAAACCTACAAAAAAACCCTGTACTACATCCTTGTCGGCGGTGTGATTGGCGGCTTATTTGGCCTGGCATTTCGGGTTCTTCGCGCTAAGTTGGAGACCATCGAGAGTTTGAACCAGGAGCTCGGTAAGGACTTGGCCTCACTGCTGTCTCAGGGCGAGGGTCCAAAATTGGAGTTTAAGTCGAGCTTCCGCTGGGACCTTCGCGAGCAGCGGGCCAATAAAAAGCTAGAGTTGGTGATTCTCAAAACTATTGCCGGCTTTATGAACAGCAAGGGCGGCACGCTACTGATAGGAGTGAATGACGAGGGTGGAATTACCGGTTTACAGCCCGATTACGCGCTGTTGAAGAAGTCCGATGCCGATGGTTTTGAACAAGCCGTGGTGACGGTGGTGTCGACGAACTTGGGTGCGGATTTATGTCCGTATCTACATACCGTTTTTCATGCCATTGACGGTCGTGATATTTGCCGCATTATTATTAAAGCGGCACCAAGGCCGGTTTACTTGAATCGAGAGGGTGCTCCGAGGCTGTACCTGCGCACCGGAGGCGGCACCCGGGATATGAATATACAAGAGGCTACCGAATACATTAAAGGCCGCTGGAGCTAGAGCGAATGAATACCCCAGCCTTAGCGGATTTGTTGGATATTTACGGGGGCTGGTTTATCCCTTCGCAGCCTGCACTTAATGACCCTTGAAAGAACTGAGACGCGACTCACCGCAACAAAACACTTAAAGGGCCATCATTCGGCTAATTGGCAATGGACCATAGGATTTCGCGATGAACATTAAATACTTTTTCTTCACCACGCTACTATCGGTAGCGGTAGTGAGCGCCGACGACTCAACACTCGATGCGGCTATTGGCGGGGGTATTGGTGGTGCGGTCGGCGCGGCTATAGGCAATGAGGTGGGTGGGCGAGATGGCGCGATTGTGGGTGGTGCGCTGGGCGGGGGTGTTGGTGCCGCTATCACAACGGATAAGTCAGGCGATAAAGAAGTAGATGACAAGCATGGCGGTGACGCTAAGCGCTCGCATAAAGGCCACTCGGGATCGCGTTTTTGCCCGCCTGGGCAGGCAAAAAAGGGTCGCTGTTAAGTCAGCGTTAGATTGTCGTGGTATGTGATAGGCGGCTTCGCGCCAGGTTTTAAAAGGTGAGCGGTGAATAGGGTGCTTTATTGGCGGGGTTGTTTCTTCAGTATGTTTAAAACGTCAATCTCGCAGGTAAAGAATTTTGCGCCAGAACAGCGCTAGGCAGTCCTGCGAGATAAAGAGATGGTAGCTACGGGCGGACTTGAACCGCCGAGCCCTGCATTATGAAACTGGCTGGATATTTGTAACTAATTGATTTTATTATCTTTAACTTCATCGACCACAGCAAATTAGCAGAACAAAGCACTACTTTTCATAACAAGTTACGCAAATCTCACGCAAGTGCGGTATGGGTTTTTTTTGGCGCAATCATCTAATTGCGCCACTTTATTTGACGCAACCTCTTGAACGCGCCATAAAAATAGATTTATATGGCGCATATGCGATAAACGCGCCATGTGGAGACTCTGTCAAAGTAAGGCTCATGCCAAAACAAATTTCAGAATCAGAACTAGATACCATCAAGCAAGTTGTCAAAGGGTTTGATGAAGGCGCTTCTATTGATGACATTCAGGGTGTGCTTGAACTTAAAATGCCGCGCCGAACTCTTCAGCGTCGCCTGGCGTTACTGGTGGAAAGAAGGGAGTTGGTCGCTGAAGGGGCAGGTCGTGGTAGCAAATATAGATTGCCACCAGTAAGGCTGCAAGCACAGGACCTTGAAAGCACTTCAGAGGTGTCTAGCCCTGCTTTAGATGTTTATGTCCCCGTATCAAGGGAGGGGGGGCGAATTAAGCAGCTTGTACGCCAAGCGATACAGCAACGTAAGCCTGTCGGGTATAACCAGGATTTTCTAAAAGCCTATCAACCGAATAAGACCTATTATTTATCTGAGAAAACACGCAAGCATCTTTTACAGATAGGTCAATCACAACAAGAAATTTTGCCCGCTGGAACCTATGCCTTACAGGTCTATGGCCGCTTGTTAGTTGACTTGACCTGGAACTCAAGTCGCCTTGAAGGCAACACCTATTCATTGCTGGAAACGGAACGCCTACTTGCCCTGGGTGAAAGTACAGAAGGTAAAAATGCCTTTGAAACACAAATGATACTCAACCACAAAGCGGCAATCGAACTGTTAGTCGAGTCGGCAGAAGATATAGGCTTTAACAGCTACACCATTTGCAATCTCCATGCTTTGCTTTCTGAAAGTCTACTGCCTGACCCCTCCGCCTGTGGACGTTTGAGGGAGCACGCGGTTGGTATTGGCAAAAGCGTTTTCCACCCGTTAGAAGGTGGGCCGTTGATAAAAGCATGTTTTGATCGAATTTTAATAAAAGCGGCTGCTATTGAAGATCCCTTTGAACAGGCATTTTTCGCAATGGTTCAGTTGCCGTACTTGCAGCCTTTTGATGATGTCAATAAACGGGTCTCGCGCCTGGCAGCCAACATTCCACTGATACGGGAAAACCTAAGCCCACTATCATTTGTTGATGTGCCGGAGAAAGCCTACATTGACGGACTGTTAGGCATTTACGAATTGGGTCGTACTGACTTGTTGGCGGATGTCTTTGTTTGGGCCTACGAGCGCTCTTGTGCCCGCTATTCGGCAGTGCGGCAATCGTTGGGCGAACCCGATCCGTTCAGGCTGAGGTATAGGGAATCTATTGCTCAACTTGTCGCAAAAATTGTCTCCGATACCCTGCATAAAAAAGAAGCGGTCTCTCATATAAAACGGCATGCCGAGCAAGAAATTGCTGAGCACGATAGCCAGCGCTTTATAGAAATGGTTGAAACAGAGTTGATGAGTTTGCATGAAGGTAATATTGCCCGGTATCGGATAAAACCATCGGAATATAGAAACTGGGCGAGCCAGTGGCAATAACACAAGCCATGATTAACTGACAGCCTAACTTTGTAAGCGCCCGCATGCCTCTCGCACATAGACATAAACTAGACATAGATATAGGAAAATGACGCATTGAACGCCGTTGAAATAGAACAGGCAATAAGTGATTTAGCCGAACAGGACTTTGACACGGCTGACTTCCCCAAAGTATCTATTGGAGAACGAGTACAAGCGTAGTATTGATCGTGATGCGCAATCGCTCAGGATTCTTGACCCTTTTATAGGGAATATGAATTTAAGACAGGTTCATCAGGATTCGTTGGCGGGTTTTATTGCTTCCCGAAAGAAGGAGGGCTTGAAATCTAATACGATCAACCGTGATTTGGCTGTTGTCAGGCGTGTGCTAATTCTGGCGGCAAGGCTCTGGCGTGGTGATCGTGGCAGGCTCTGGCGTGATGATCGTGGCAGGCCCTGGCTGGATACGCCGCCTCTAATCCGTATGTTAGATTGGAAAGATGCTAGAAAGTCATACCCAATATCCTGGTCTGAGCAAGAAAGGCTTTTTGCTGAATTGCCCAGCCACTTGCGGGAAATGGCGTTGTTTAAGGTCAACACAGGAACAAGGGAAGCTGAAGTCTGTGGGTTGCGATGGGATTGGGAGATATCAATCCCCGAACTCTCTACCAGTGTCTTCTTGATTCCTGGTGAGCTTGTCAAAAATGGTGAAGACCGGCTTGTTGTTTTGAGCACGGTGGCGAGAGCGGTAGTCAACCGTCAGCGTGGTGATCACGATGAGTTTGTCTTCACTTATAGAAGCAAGCATGAAAATAGGCCAGTGGAGCGGATTAACACCAAGGCGTGGAGAAGAGCGCGTGATATGACTGGGTTGACCCTGGTCAGAGTGCATGACTTGAAACACACTTTTGGTCGTCGTCTAAGAGCTGCTGGCGTGGGCATAGAAACACGTAGGGTGTTGTTGGGTCATAAGAACAACCAGATCACTACACATTATTCAGCGGTTGAGATTGGGGAACTGATCGAGGCGACTGAAAGAGTGGGCTACCAACGTGGATCGACACCCACATTGACGCTACTGAGGAGCCCAAATGTCGATGCGAATGGAGGGTCACGAAAATCTCACGCATTTGGTCGAAACAAGAAGGGTTATGCGTACGTAACCCTTTGATTTATATGGTAGCTATGGGCGGACTTGAACCGCCGACCCCAGCATTATGAATGCTGTGCTCTAACCAGCTGAGCTACATAGCCACAAAAATGGTCGACCCTTGAAGGCGGGGGATTTTGGCGATTTCGGTGCGGCTTGTCAAGCGTAAAGGGGCTAATTAGCAGGAGTATTTGGCGATACTCTGTCGGGGTAGGGTGGCTACAGGATATCGGCAAAGTCGTCACGGCTATACAGGCTAGCGCCTTCGCCCTGGACGAGCTCAGCGGGGCGATCGAGAATCCGGCCTGTGGCGGTCGAAAACCTCAAGAATTGGTGTTTTTCTAGTCTCCCATTCAATCTAGTGAAACCGCCTTATAACCGCCCGGGGTCGAGATGCTCTAGACGCTGTGTAGGGCGATAGGCTGGCCCTCGTAGCTAGGGGATAGTACCTGCGTTAACTTACTCGGCGCCTTGGAGAAGGCCTCAAGGGCAAGCTGTAGAGCTCTTCGGCGCTAGCCCAGAAAGAAGGAGGGAGGATGACGAGTGAGCTAGTTGCTGGCGACGTTTTATTGAAGGCCGCTTAGGTGGCTCAGGCCTTTGGCAATAGGGCCGGATAGCGAGTTGGCTAGGATTTTGTCGACTGGCTTTACTCGAGCCGATCAGTGTTTTTTCAGCGCCACCATCAGGGCGCCAAAGACCACCAGTGCCGCACCGGATAAGGTCGTGCTGGTCAGGGGTTCTGGGGTAATGGCAAAGCCGGGGATAAAACTCAGGCACCACATAAACAAAATCGTAAACACCGGTAGGGTCGAGAGCATGGCACTGGCCTTGGAGGCTTCGATGTGAGCCATGGCTTCGGAGAAGCTGCCAGAGCCCACCAGCGTGCTGGTGCCGCAAAAAAGGAGTAATAGTAGGCCCGGGGTGTCGAGCTGAAAAATACTCAATGGCTGGGCCAGTGGCAGAAATACCAGTGTGCCGAACAGATACACCATCAACATAATTTGCGAGGATGTGAAGTGCAGTAGCAGTTGTTTCTGCAACACGGCATAGCCGGTCCAGCAGATGGCGGCAAGAGAGATCAGGCCCATGCCGAGGGTGTAATCGTTGAAGCCGTCGAGCATGATGATGATGCGAGGATAGAAGAAAACCGCTAATCCACCTAAAAATATCAAACAGCCCAGCCATTGGCGGCGGGACAGTTGCTCGCCAAAAAAGAAGACGCCGGCGAGCAGCAGCATCACGGTCGAGAACTGAATCAATATTTGCGTGGCGCTAGGGGTAATGTGCCCCACGCCGATAATGTAGAGAAAGTAGTTAATAATTAGCAGCAGGGCGCAGGCAATGAGACGTAAGTTGTAACGGGCGCTGCCTTTATCGGCGAGTCGCGGCAGAGCGCCTCGGGCGATCAAAAAGGGTAGCAGCATAAGTCCGGCAATGGCGAAGCGATAGAAATTGATGGTGTGGGGGTCGAGCTGGCTGGTGATGCCCTTGGCGGCGATGGGGAAGAGGCCCCAGATCACACAGGCCAGCAGCACCAGGCAAAAGCCATAAGCGCTGCGGCCCGAGGTGGTGTGAATACCACTCTTTGCTGTGGCGCTTTTCTGGTTGTTGGTCGTGCTGTCAGAAGGTTTGGCGCTAAGGCTCACACATTAAACCGGAAGTGAATGACATCGCCATCCTGCACGATGTAGTCCTTGCCCTCAAGCCGCCATTTTCCGGCGTCTTTGGCGCCTTGCTCACCATTACCGGCGATAAAGGCCTCATAGCTAACAATTTCGGCGCGAATAAAGCCTTTTTCGAAATCCGTGTGAATCTTACCAGCGGCTTGCGGTGCGGTGGCGCCAATGGGAATCGTCCAGGCGCGCACCTCTTTCTCGCCGGCGGTAAAGTAGGTTTGCAGGTCGAGCAGCTGGTAGCCGGCGCGAATCACGCGGTTGAGGCCGGGTTCGTCCATACCCAGGTCGGCGAGAAACTCGGCCTTGTCTTCATCGTCCAGCTCGGAGATTTCCGCTTCGAGCTTATTGCAAATGGGCACCACCTGGGCGCCTTCGGCGGCGGCGAGTTTTTCGACAGCGGCGAGAAGAGGGTTGTTCTCAAACCCATCTTCGGCAATGTTGGCGATGTAGAGGGTGGGTTTGAGCGTCATCAGGCTGACTTCGCCGAGTTTTTCAATATCGTCTTCTGAGAGCTCAAGGCTGCGCAGTGGTTTGGCTTCGTTGAGGTGGGGCAGTAGGCGTTCGAGTATCGCCAGTAAAGCAATTGCGTCTTTGTCTTTGCCTTTCGCAGCGCGGGCGGTTTTTTGCAGGGCCTTCTCAACCGCATCGAGGTCGGCTAGGGCGAGTTCGGTATTGATGATTTCAATATCGGCCAGCGGGTCGATCTTATTGGCGACGTGAATGACGTTCTCGTCTTCAAAGCAGCGCACCACGTGGGCGATAGCATCGGTTTCGCGGATATTCGCTAAAAACTGGTTGCCCAGGCCTTCACCCTTTGAGGCGCCCTCAACGAGGCCGGCAATATCGACGAATTCCATGGTGGTGGGCAGAATGCGTTCGGGATTAACGATGGCGGCGAGGGCATCTTGGCGGGGGTCGGGCACGGGTACGACACCGGTGTTGGGTTCGATAGTACAGAAGGGAAAGTTTTCCGCATCGATACCGGCCTTGGTGAGAGCGTTAAATAAGGTGGATTTGCCCACGTTGGGCAGGCCGACAATACCGCATTTGAAACCCATGGTGATCCTCTGCTATTGCTGAATGGGCGGGCCTGTTGCTCAGCTCGCGCCAATAATTGGTTAATTGGTGTGCTTGTTTGGTCGTGTGCTTATTTCGTGTGCAGGGCTTTCATCGCCTTGTTCCACTGGCCCTCGGTAAGCTCGGGGGTGATCTCAAGGGCGGCGCTTATACTGTCCTCGAGCAATTGCTGTTCGGCCTGTGGGGCGCGCCGCAAGACATAGTTGACCACCTCGCTAGCGTGGCCAGGGTGGCCGACGCCAATACGCAGGCGCGCAAAATTCTTGTTGTTACCTAGGGCTTTAATAATATCTTTCAGGCCATTGTGACCGCCGTGGCCGCCGCCGATTTTGAGGCGGACTTTGCCTGGCTCGATATCGAGTTCGTCGTGGGCGACGAGAATAGCTTCGGGGGGGATATTGTAAAAGTTGGCCATGGGGCCGACAGCTTTGCCACTGAGATTCATGTAGGTCGAGGGTCTCAGCAGGCGCAGATCTTGCCCGTGCAGGTTAATGCGGGCTGTTTCGCCGGAAAACTTACTTTCTTTTTTAAAACTGGCGCCGTGTCGTGCTGCCAGGGCTGTAACGAAATCGGCCCCGGCATTGTGGCGGGTGTGCTCGTATTGGCTGCCGGGGTTACCCAGTCCAACCACGAGCCTCACTTGCGCGTCCAATGTCGGGGCCTAAAAACGGAGAAACGAGTGAGCCCTTAGGCTTCTTCGCCTTCATCTCCAGCTGCTTCACCTTCTTCGGGGGTAGCAACGACGTCGTCTTCTTCAATCGCCTTCGACTTAACAACGGCGGCGACGGGTAGATCGTGATCTTCACCGTGGGACAAGGCAACACTGGCCACGCCTTCGGGGAGCTTGATGTCGGAGATGTGCAAAGTCTGCCCGAGGGTGACTTCGCTCATATCGATTTCCAGGTACTCGGGAAGATTGTCGGGAAGACACTCAATCTCGAGATCGTTCTCGTTGTGAGAGATTTGACCGCCTTCCACTTTGACGCCGTGACAGGCATCTTCGTTGATGAAGTGCAGGGGCACACGGGTGTGCAGCTTCTGGGACCTGTCGATTCGCAGGAAATCAAGGTGCAGAATTTCTTGCTTTGCCGGGTGGCGCTGTACGTCTTTCAGGATCACGTCCTGAGCTGAACCGTCGAGGCTGATGCTAATGATGTGCGAATAAAACGCTTCATTAGCCAGCGCGTGGCTTAGCTCATTGTTGGCCAGAGAGATGTTCTCGGGTGTTTTACCCAGACCATAAATGATGGCGGGGATTAGATTGTCCAAGCGACGTAGGCGGCGGCTCGCACCTTTTCCTACATCACTACGGGCTTTGGCATTAAGGGCGAAATCGACCATTTGCCTTTACTCCTATGTTGTACCGCTATAGCTGTTGCGACCCAGGTTATAGCGGGTGAGGTTGTTCCCGTCGACTCATGTGACGGGAAGTTTATCGGTGCAATATTGGACTTAATTTAGTTAAACATGGCACTGATGGATTCTTCGTTACTGACCCGGCGAATGGCCTCGGCGAGCATATGGCCCAGCGACAGTTGGCGGATTTGCTTGCTGGCCCGCGCTTCGTCGGTGAGGGGAATGCTGTTGGTAACGACCAAACTGTCGAGTTGAGAGTTGGCAATGTTGTCGATGGCCTTGCCGGATAATACCGGGTGAGTGCAGTAGGCAACGACGCGTTTGGCGCCGTGCTCTTTCAGCGCTTCGGCGGCCTTGCACAGGGTGCCGGCAGTATCGACAATATCGTCGACCAATAGACAGGTGCGGCCGCTGACGTCGCCGATAATATTCATCACCTGGGCCTGATTGGCCTCGGGGCGGCGTTTATCGATAATCGCCAGATCGGTGTTGAGCTGCTTGGCTATCGCGCGGGCGCGCACCACGCCGCCGATATCGGGTGACACCACTAGCAGGTCTTCGTAATTTTGTTTTTCAATATCGTCCAGCAATACCGGCGAGCCGTAGACGTTGTCGACCGCGCAGTCAAAAAATCCTTGAATTTGCTCGGCGTGTAGGTCGACGGTCAAGACGCGGTTAACACCGACGTTATTGATCATGTCGGCGACCACCTTGGCGCTGATCGGCACTCGCGCCGAGCGCACGCGTCTGTCCTGACGGGCGTAGCCAAAATAGGGCACGACTGCGGTAATGCGTCCAGCTGAAGAGCGGCGCATGGCGTCGACCAGAAAAATCAGTTCCATCAGGTTTTTATTGGTCGGTGCACAGGTGGGCTGAATAATGAAAACATCGCGGCCGCGCACGTTATCGTTGATTTGTACGCTGAGCTCACCGTCGGAGAACTGGCTGACCTGTGCGTCGCCGATTGTGAGGCCGAGGTGGCAGGCGATCTCCTTTGCCAGCTGTGGATTAGAATTTCCTGAGAACAACATCAAGTTGGGCATGGGGGGATCCTGATAACACGAATGGCGCAGAGGGTCGAAAATATGGCTGGGGCGGGAGGATTCGAACCTCCGAGTGACGGGATCAAAACCCGTTGCCTTAACCACTTGGCCACGCCCCAATAAAGCTTATTTAACTCTTACTCGATGTCTCGTTTCGATAGGCTGGAGAGTGGTTAACTCCCCGGGCAACAAAAGCCTGCCATCGTTGCGGAACATCGGCCAGTACCAAGCGTGCTTGCTCTTCGCTCTCGAAAGAGGCAAATAGACAGGCGCCGGTGCCGGTCATTCGAACAGTTGCGTATTGCTCCAGCCATGTGCGGGCTGTTTTTACCTCAGGGTAGAGCTTTTCCGCTATGGGTTGGCAAGCATTTCTGCCACCCTGCTCGAGAAAGGCGCGTATTGTGATGGCGTGTGCGTCCCTTGTCAATTGCTGGTGTGAGAATATTATTGCGGTGGCGACTTCAACGTTGGGCGCGAGAATAAGAAACCAGCGTGGCGCCATCTCGACCGGGCTCAGAATTTCGCCAATTCCCTCCGCCCAGGCGGTGCGGCCGTGAATGAAAACGGGTACATCGGCACCCAGTTCAAGGCCAATGGCGGCCAGCTGCTCACGGCTGAAATTGAGCTGCCAAAGGCGATTGAGACCAATGAGTGTGGTCGCGGCATCGCTACTGCCACCGCCCAAGCCGCCGCCGAGGGGCAGGCGCTTGCGCAAATGAATATCGGCGCCGTAATGTCTGTTGGGTTGCTGCGCTTGGGCTGCTTGTTGAAGGGCTTGCGCCGCGCGGTACACCAAATTATCGTGCTCGGCTATCTGTGGATGAGCTGGCCCGAGGGTGATAATCGCGTCATTGCGGTCTTGGAAGTCCAGTTGGTCGCCGTAGTCGAGCAATTGAAATAGGGTCTGTAGCTGATGGTAGCCATCGGCGCGGCGCCCGACAATGTGTAGGAATAGGTTGATTTTTGCCGGTGCCGGCAGGCTGAGTTGGGCTTGTGTCACAGTTACTTATCTATCAAATGAAGGGTTTGGGGTGTCGTCGGGAAAGGACCAGTCCTTTAACAGCAGGGTAAACGTGAGATTGTCACTGCGGCCGGTGATTTTACCCGGTAACGGGCCGCGGATGTCACCTGTATAGCGACCTATGCGAAGGTTCCAGTCGTTTTTTTCTAGGCTGGTGAGCAAGCCCTTGGCGTTAAAGCCGAGGCTGGCCGATGTGCTGGCGGGGATGCCTTTGACCCAGTAGCGCAGTTGCTCTACGGGCAGGGGTGCACCAAAAAGACGTCGGGTTAAGGCGGTGGCGGAAGCGGCGCTGATGTCGTCGCGCCCAGGCTGGCTGAGGGTGACAGTCTGTGAGTCGCCGCTAATGGTTACCGTGCCGACGCCGAAGGGTCCGCTGAGATACATCTTGAAACTGTCGCCACGCTGGGTCCAGTCAAACCAGGCGCTGCCGGAATCTTGGTCGTTGCGATAGGCGAGTTTGCCCTTGAGCTGCCAGTGTTGAAGGGCCTGCATGGCGACTTGGTGTGCCGGCCAAGAGTTTGGGGTGATGTTGGCAGTGGGTTTGGCCTGTTCTTGTAGCGGCGCACAGCCAGCGATCAATATCAGGAGTAGGGCGCTGAGGGCGCGAGTGTGGCGGGCAAGCCGGGAGCCGGGCTTTGGTAACTTAGGCATTAGGGTTGGGTTTTTAGCACCGCTGGTTGTGTGGATAATTTGGCGTGGCGCACTCTACAAGCTAGGTGCTTCGGGCTGGGCCATTGCTAGAGTTGCACGTTCAGGCGTTTCAGGGTGTTGAGGAGGAATTCGCTGCTCGGATTGTCGTCGATGGCGTTTTTCCAAACGGAGCGAGCCTCGTCTTCGGCACCGGTTGCCCACAGTACTTCGCCGAGGTGGGCGGCGACTTCGGGGTCGGGCATGGTGTGCATGGCGGCCCGCAAGTGCCCGAGGGCCTTGTCGTACTCGCCACGTTTAAACAGTACCCAGCCGAGACTGTCCCGAATGGCGGGATCGTTGGGATGAATGGCGATCGCCCGCTGGATGAGCGCAAGGGCCTCGTCGTAGCGCTCGGTGCGGGTGGCCAGGGTGTAGCCGAGCGCATTGAGTGCAGAGGCATTGTCGGTATCTTGTTCAATAATGGCACGCAGGTCTTTTTCGGTGGCGGCAATATTGCCGAGTCTTTCGTGAACCAGGGAGCGGCTGTAAAGCAGCTCGATATTATCCGGGTGCTCGGCCAGCCCTTCATCGAGCAGGGCCTGAGCGCTTTGGGGGCCTTGGCGTGCAATCAGTAGTTGGCTCTCGAGTTGGTAGAAAGTGCTGGCGTGATTGGGGTGCTCGAGGCGCAATTGGTGCAGGTGCAGGCGAGCCTCGTTGAGTTGGCCGCGGTTGGCCAGTAGCTGGCAAATGCGCGAGGTTGCCTGTAACAGTAGCGTGTTATCACTGACCTGTCGGTAGTGCTGCAGGGCGTCGTCTGGCGCTGAACGCTGCTCGGCCATCCGGGCCAGTTGGAAGTGGGATTGCGAGACCATGTGGCCCTTGTCGATCAGCGAGCGATAGATCACGCGCGCCGATTTACCATCGTGGTTTTCACGGTGCAGAAGGGCCAGTGCCAGCTTGAACTTGTCGTTGCCGTGCGCTTGTGCAACCAGAGCCGCCATCTTTTCGATGGCCAGAGGGAGATCCTCCTTGGTGATAAAGCGCACCAATTGCAGCTGCAATTGTTGACTCTTGGGCGCGTATTTGAGGCCCTGCTGTAGCTCGGCTATGGCTTTGTTGGTGCGCCCGGCGCGGTGGAGGATTTGTGCGGCGACGAGGCGGGCGGGTTGGTCGTCGGGTTGTTGGTTTAAAATATCGCGGACGGTCTCCAGGGCTTCGTCATGGCGTTCGAGCTGAGTGAGGACGAGGGTTTTGCCCAGTAAGAGGTCGCGCTTACCGGAGTGTTTCTTCTCGCCGTTCTGGTATTGCTCGAGAAGAATTAAGCGTTGTTGGTCATTGGACTCGGTGGTATAGCTGGGCAATAAGACCATGTATTTGCCTTGGTTTTGCCCGAGCAGGTAATCGGCGTGGGCAAAGGCGAGCTTGAAATTGCTCTGTTGCGCCTGGGCGTAAAAGGCCATATTGCGAGCCTGTAGATTATCCGGCTCTACCTCGGCCCATAAAACCCCCAGCTCCTGGAGTGCGGCATTGTTCTTTTGATAAGAGGCGGTGCTGACGGCCCTCGCGACAACACCGGGATCGCGTGTGGCCAGTGCTTGGCGGTGGTAGTTTTCGAGCGCCAGATCAAGATCACCCCGGGTGCCGGCGATTTCAGCAACGAGTAATTCGTAAAAGGTTTGTGTTGAGAAGGGTCGAACGGGATAATCGCGCTCGACTGATGACGTGTCGTTACGGGTCTCGAGGACACTAACTGCAGCGCTGGTGTCCTCGCGGGTGCTTTGACGGAGTTCTGGTGAGGCGCAGGCTGTTATTAGCGCCAGCAGGGCAAAAGCGGGTGCGATACTTTTGAATTGCTGGCGTAACAGTGTAAGTTTACTGAGAAGTACTGGTTTGTCGTACATAGTAGAAAATTTCCGGACTGTCGTCGCAGAGTGTTGTCAGTATAATTGCCACGGTTATGTAGTGCTTAGCTTAATAGCCGTGACTGTGAAATATATCCACATTGGTCCTTTATGCCCCTGATTGCCCTTGGAATCAACCATCGTACCGCAAGTCTCGATATTCGCGAGCGAGTTGCCTTTGCCCCCGATCAAATGATCGTGAGTTTACAGCGGGGCCGAGAGGCCAGCGGCGCCGATAACTTGGCGATACTCTCGACCTGTAATCGTACCGAACTTTACGCCACGGGCAGCGTTGAGCACAGCGCATTATTGGCCTGGATGGTGGATCACCACCAGCTTCCGGCCGATGCCCTGGACGGGAACTACTACGTGCTCGAGGGTGATACAGCGGTGCAGCACATGATGAAGGTGGCCAGTGGCCTGGACTCCATGGTGCTGGGCGAGCCGCAAATTCTCGGCCAAATGAAGTCGAGCTATGCGGTTGCGCAAAAGGCGGGTACGGCAGACGGGCTCTTGTCACAGGTCTTCCAAGGCGTGTTTGCCATTGCCAAGCGGGTGCGCAGTGAGACGGCGATTGGCCAAAACCCAGTATCGGTGGCCTATGCGGCGGTGAGTTTGGCGCAGCGCATTTTTAGCTCGATGAAAGAAGTTAGCGCGCTATTGATTGGCGCCGGTGAAACGGTCGAATTGCTGGCTCGCCATCTGCGCGAGCAGGGGGTTGGCGAGATCATTGTCGCGAACCGGACCTTAGCGCGAGCTCAAGAAATGGCGGAAATTTTCTCGGCCGAGGCGATTTTATTATCGGATATTCCCGAGCACTTGCACCGCGCCGATATTGTTATTTCGTCCACCGCCAGCCAGTTGCCCATTTTGGGCAAGGGTGCGGTGGAGTCGGCCTTAAAGCGGCGTCGGCATCGGCCAATATTTATGGTCGATATTGCCGTGCCCCGAGATATTGAGCCCCAAGTTGCTCAGCTCGATGATGTGTATCTGTACACCGTCGATGACCTGAAAGAGGTGATAGAGGCGAATCTACGGCACCGAGAGGATGCCGCCGGCCAGGCCGAGACGATTATCAGCCAGGGCGTCAGTAACTGGCGGAGCCAGTTGCGTGGCCAGCAGGCGGTGGGTACGATTCGCGCCTTTCGCGATAAGCTGGGCGCGATGCGCGATGTCGAACTCGACAAGGCGCTGGCATCGGTGGCCCAGGGCCAGCCCGCTGAACAGGTGTTGCGCCAATTGGCTCACGGGCTCACCAATAAGTTTTTACACCTACCGACCACGCGACTAAAAAGGGCGGGGGAACAGGGTGACAGTGACTATATGAACTGGACTCGCGATTTATTTGATTTGCCGGCGGCGGGCGAAATATCTTCGGACAGCCATTCGCAAGAGAGCGTACGGCAAGGGGCCGGCCCCAATGTCGCAGCGGCCAATACCGATACCAAAAAAAGGGACAAACAATGAAAGCCTCGCTATTAGAAAAACTGGATCGCCTTGCCGAGCGCCATGACGAGGTGGGGCATTTGCTCGGCGATGCGGAAGTTATTGCCGACCAGAACCGCTTTCGCGGCCTGTCGATAGAATACGCCGAGTTGGAGCCAGTGAGTAAAACCTACCAACAATTTGTGCAAGTGTCTGAAAATGTGGAAGAGGCGCGAACCATGCTCAAGGACAGCGACCCCGATATGCGGGAGCTGGCGCAAGAGGAGTTTCGTGAGGGTGAAGCTGAGCTGAGCGGTTTGGAAAAGACATTGCAAACCCTGCTGCTGCCTAAAGACCCCAACGATAAACACAATGTTTTTCTTGAAATTCGAGCCGGCACCGGTGGTGATGAGGCCGCGATATTTTCCGGTGATTTGTACCGCATGTACTCCCGCTATGCCGAAACACAGGGCTGGAAGGTTGAGATTGTCAGCGAACGCCAGGGTGATCACGGCGGTTATAAAGAAATTATTGCGCGCATTGTCGGCAAGGATGTGTTTTCTCAGTTTAAATTTGAGTCGGGCGCCCACCGCGTGCAGCGTGTTCCCGAGACCGAGTCTCAGGGGCGAGTGCATACCTCTGCCTGTACGGTGGCGATTCTGCCGGAGGCCGATGAAATTGGCGCGGTAGAAATTAACAAGGCCGATCTACGCGTCGATACGTATCGCGCCTCGGGTGCGGGCGGCCAGCACGTCAACAAAACCGATTCGGCCATTCGCTTGACCCACTTGCCGACCGGCATCGTGGTCGAATGTCAGGATGAGCGCTCCCAGCACAAGAACCGGGCGCGGGCGATGTCATTGCTACAGGCGCGTATTCTCGATGGTTTGCAGCAACAACAATCTCAGGAGCAATCGGATTTGCGGCGTAGCCTAGTCGGTAGCGGTGATCGCTCCGAGCGCATTCGCACCTACAACTTCCCTCAGGGGCGGGTCACCGATCATCGCATCAACCTCACTCTCTATAAGATTGATGAGGTAATGCAGGGCGATTTGGCACAGGTGATCAAGCCCTTAATTACCGAACACCAGACCGAGCTGTTGGCCGCCTTGGCTGAATAAAAAGTCATTTAAGGATGCTGCAAGACAAGCCCACTATCGCTGAGTTGTTGCGCCTTGCCTCGAGATTAGAGGCGGTCAGTGACAGTCCTCGTCTCGACGTAGAGGTGTTGCTTTGTCATGTGCTCGATAAGCCACGCAGCTATCTATTTACCTGGCCAGAAAAAATACTCGATCAAAAAACAGCTCAGTACTTTAATGACTTGCTGCAGCGCCGTGCCGATGGCGAGCCGATTGCTTATTTAACCGGCCAGAAGGAGTTTTGGTCCCTCTCCTTAGAGGTGAATACCACGACCTTGATTCCACGGCCCGATACCGAGCTGCTGGTTGAAACCGCTCTCCAGGCAATGGCGAAGTCCGATGCCCAAGTACTTGATCTCGGTACCGGCACCGGAGCCATTGCACTGGCGCTGGCGAGTGAGCGTCAGCAGTGGCAGATAATGGCTGTCGACCTCGTGCCCGAGGCTGTGGCCCTGGCCGAAAAAAACCGCCAGCGCTTGAGTTTGGATAATGTTCGGGTACTGCGAAGCCATTGGTTTAAGGATATTGCGCCACAAAAATTCGATCTTATCGTCACTAACCCGCCTTATATCGACGCCGATGACCATCATTTATCAGAGGGCGATGTTCGCTTTGAGCCAAGCTCGGCCCTGGTTTCTGCTCACCATGGCCTCGCCGATATCGAAATAATTATTGCTGGGGCAAAACCTTATTTGCGTACCGGGGGCTTTTTGTTGATTGAGCACGGTTACCAACAGGCCGGGGCCGTGCGTACACTATTGCAAAACGAGGGTTTTGTCAGCGTCAGTACAGAGCGGGATATTGCGGGGCTTGAGCGTGTAAGCACTGGCTGTTTTCAACGCTCTCCGCAGCCCCTTTAAGCCGCTGTTGTTTCAAGCAGGGTTGGTGTGAACCACGCAGTTATACCCTTGTTTTTTTGCTCTGCGCAAAGATTGATAGCTAGAGGCTACGGCGGTGGGAAAGTCATTGTTTTCTATTTCGCAAACCCCAGCGCTAATGGTGATATCAATGGCTTTGTCTTGGTATGTAATTGCTTGCGTGCTGGTAAAATCTCTAAACTCATCGGTGAGTCGAGCGGCTTTTTCGGCGGTAAATTTTGGCATTAACATCGCAAACTCCCCGCCCCCATAGCGGCAGGATACAAACATACCGATATTGGTTGTGAGTAATTTTGAAAACTCAATCAACAGGTGGTCGCCGCAGTCGTGGCCGAGTTTGTCGTTAATATCGTTAAAGTTGTCAATGCCTAGAATGCAAAGGGCCATAGTGATGCCGATTTTTTCGTTTTCGACGATCATGGCTTCGGCTTTTTTATTAAAATAACGACGGTTGTAAAGGTCGGTCAAATGATCCCTGTCGGCATGGTCCTGAACCTGTTCGAGTAACTCGCGCTCTTCAAGGTTGTGCATGATTCGGCAGTAAAACTCTTCATGAATAAAGGGTTTTTTCAGGAAGTCGCTGGCGCCATTTTTAATAAAACGCGCCGATAAATAGCGATCACTTTCCGAAGATAATGCGATGATAATTAGCTTGTCGTTGCCCATCTTGCGGCGCACATATTTAGTGAGTTCTATGCCATCCATGATGGGCATGTTGTAGTCTGTAATCAGTAGTTTTATATCGGGGTTTTTTTCTAGAACGGCAATGGCTTCTTTGCCATCTTTCGCTTCGCTGACCTGGTATAGGTGCGTTTTTAATAGTTTTTTCAGGTGGGCTCGCGCCGTGACTGAGTCATCGGTAACGAGGACGTGAGTTTCTTCATTTTTTGTTAATCGGATAAGTAGTTTTACGGCGTATTCATAGGCGAAGCGGCTTTCTTTGACAACATAGTCAACAACACCTCTGGCGATCAGAGATTTTCTATTTTCTTCGTTATAACTACCGGTGAGAACAATGGTCGGTATTTTTTTGGCGAGACAAAATTCGACGATCTCACCGTTGGGCGCATCGGGCAAACCGAGGTCGGCAAGACAGGCAAAAAAGGGTGTTGTCGCACGGGCGATAAGCTCCGTCGCCTGGCCCAGCGTCTCGGCAAACTGGGGCTTTAAGTCCTTGTGCTGAGAGATAAATTGCTTGAGAACCTTCAGTACCATGGGGCTGTCTTCGACCACTAGGATATGCTTCATGACAGATCTGTGCCTGCGATTATTGCTAGAGTTAGCAGCCCACTATAAATTGAGCCATAAACTTGGGCAATTTGTGGACACTCAAACTGCCGATTGTTTCTCAAAATAGGGGTGTAGAGTTTGGGTGTAGATAGTGGGAAATAAAAAAAGGGCAGCTCGAAGGCTGCCCCAGATGGGTTGTTTTCGGGGTTTATGGGATGTTACTTAACAGCCCTTTTTGGGGTGGCACTTACCACCGCCACTACCGCCGTCATCCGTTGAACCGCCACCACCGTTACCGCCGATAGCGATAGAAATACTGGCGCTGCTGGTTATTTCACCGTCACTAACAGTATAGGTCACGGTATCGTTACCGCGCTTTTTACCGGCCGTGTAGATGACGCTGGAGCCGCTGATGGTGATACTCCCTTTGTTTGCGGAGCCGACGCTGACGAGGGTTAGCGCTGATCCCTCCTTATCGCTGTCGTTAGCCAGTACGTCGATAGTGACGCTGCTATTGGTGGAGACCGATGCCGAGTCATTGACCGCAGTGGGTGCGTCATTGACCGGGCTGACAGAAATGTTGACCGTAGCACTGGCGCTGCCACCGGCACCATCACTGACGCTGTAGCTAAAACTGTCACTGCCATTGAAATCGGCATTCGGTGTGTAGGTAATAGTGCTGCCGTTAGTACTGGTGGTGCCATTACTTGCCGAGCCAATAGCGCTGATACTCAAGGTCTGGCCATCGGGATCGCTGTCGTTGTTTAGGGCATTAATTGTGACCGGGCTATCCTCATTGCCACTGGCATTGTCATTGCTTGCGCTGGGTGCATTGTTGGCGGCGGTAGTGGCCGTGGCACTGCTGCTGGCAGTGGTGAGATTATTGTAGAGATCTCTAGCGCCCACGCTATAGGTATAGCTGGTGTTGGCGCTGAGCCCGGTGGCCTGGTAGGTGGCACTGCTTTGCCAGGCACTGCTGGTGCAGCCGCTACCACCGGCGACACAGGTGAATTGGTATTCGACCTGACCCGAGTCATCGCTGGCAGTCAGAGCCGTCATACTCAATGAACTGGTGCCAGTGGTGTAGGGCGCCACAGACCAACCCATGGGGTTGGGGCTGGGTGGTGTGGTGTCACTCGTTTCACCCGCAGGTGGCACGCTACCGGTAATAAAGTATTGCCCCAGGCTGCCGTAGTCGGAGTAGGGCGAGGTGGCACTGCCGACCCCCGTGACTTCAAGGTAGTAGCGGCCTGCGGGCAGGTTTTGGACGATTCGTGCATCGGTATTGTCGCTCGGGTCACTGGTGGCGATAACGCCGCTATCGTCGGACAAGGTGAGTTCGATATCGAGGTTGGCGCCGCGTCGACTGCTGCGATAAAAGGCATCCCAGGCGGGAATGGCGGAGATATCGACGCTGCCGGCGCCGGAAAGGAATGTGAAGGTGTCGATGTCGTTGCGGGTTTCAATAATGCCCTTGTTACTGGCAATGGTATTGGCCGGGTCGGTTTCGGGGTTGGAAACGTCGATGCTGCCATCGGCGGCAATGACCAGCTCCGTGGCGGCACTGCTACTCGCCGAGTGGTCATCACTGCGATAAGCCAATCGACTGGCGATAATGGCCATATCATCCTGAGTTTGCGTGGCACCGCTGTACTCGCCCTTACTCCACTGGGTGACATTGTTGTAGTAGCCAACGCCCATCACTGGTGCCCAGGAAACGTAGCCCGAGCCGTGGCCACTGTAGTAGGTGCTACTAGCTGAACCGTCATGGCTAAGGTTGAGGTTGTGGCCGGCCTCATGGGAGGCTGCTTCGGCAATATAATTAGCGGCAGAACCTAAATTGTTGTAATAAACGAGGGCGGGTGAGTAGTACGAAGGGAAGTTAGAGAAGCCCCAAGCGCCAACATAGGCGACACCACCACTGCCACTGTAGGGCATGGTTTTACCGTTGAGGTCGCTGTTGCGGGTAATCAGTAGGCGACCAGTAGTACTGGTGAGCGCTGCCGGTTCCTCGGTGGTAATGTCGATATCAAAGGGTGCAAAGTCTTCGGCGATGCGATGCCATATTTCGTGGATGGCGGCCCGCTCGGCATCACTAACATTGTTGAAATTGCCATCGGTATCGAAAGGTGTTGCCGAGTAGCTGGCTTCTGCGCCGTTATTCCAGGCGGTGCCGCTAATCACATGGCCGTCAAAGTCGAGGATGAAAACCTTGCTGGCGCCCGGTTTACTGTGCAGGGCAAAGACATTGGTGGCGGCTTCTAGGGTCGGTGTGCTGCCATCGCCACTGGTGCCTTCCGTTGCGTCAGGAGTGGCGTCGGGGAGCACGGTGTCTTGATAAAAAACGCCGCCCTCATTATCAACCTTGATGTAGGCCAGGTCGCTCTCGTGGAAGGAGAAACTATTCAGCCATGCCACGGCGCGCTCTTGGGCGGCCAGGGGCAGGGTCTCTATTTTGGCTCGGGTCAGGCCGGGGGGTAAGTCCTCGAGGCCGAAAGGGGTGTCGGGTCGGAAGTGGCCATCTGCAGGGGCGGAGATGGCAGCGCCGGGCAGGGAGATAAGTGCCAGTCCGGCAGAGAGCTTAATTAGATTTGAGAGTGAAGGCATAGCAGTGACCCCGAAGTTAGCTAGTTGGTAAAAGTCTTTAAGCCGTTGTCGTTCTTTGCTGACGGCCTCAGCGCTGAGTGGATGTGCGCGGAGAATAGACTAGTCATAGCAGGTAAAAGTTGCGTGAGTTGGCAATTTTTTTTTGCGTGAAACAGGCGGTTGTCATGGCTGATGAATGACAGAAGACGGCGCTGAATAGTTATAAAAATAATGCTTTTTAATGAGTGAATATTACTCAGAGTACAAAAAAACCGGGAGAGTCCCGGTTTTTTTGTACTTGGCTGGTGCTGGTGGCGCTAGTCGATAATGGAACGTTTGGAGATCTCCTCCAGCATCACTTCGGTGGCACCGCCGCCAATGCTTTGCACGCGGGCATCTCGCACCATACGCTCAATGGTGCTCTCGCGGATGTAGCCAAAGCCGCCGTGGAATTGCTGGCAGGTGTACATGGTTTCGTTTACCAGTTCACAGCAGAAAGCTTTCGCCATCGATACTTCCTTCACGCAATCTTCACCCATGGAGTCGAGCCAGGCGGCGTGATAGGTCAGCTGCCGGCCCGCTTCGACCTTGGCCTGTAACATGGCTAAACGTTGGCGAATAGTCTGCTTCTCCCAAAGGGTGCCACCAAAGGCTTTGCGCTCTTGAACGTATTGCAGGGTGATTTCCAGCGCTTTGGCGGCTTCGCCAATCGACTGAGCGGCCAGCACGGTGCGCTCGTTCTGGAAGTTGCGCATGATGGAGTAAAAGCCCTTGTTGAGCTCGCCGAGGATATTTGCTTTTGGCACGCGGCAGTTGTCGAACACCAGCTCGGCGGTGTCGGAACTGCGCCAGCCCTGCTTATCGAGAGCGCGACTGACGGTGAAGCCGGGTGTGCCTTTGTCGACGATGAAGATGGTCACGCCCCGTGAGGCTTTAACGGTGGTGTCGGTTTTCGCGGCGACAAAATAGACGTCACCTTTGACACCGTTGGTGATAAACATCTTGGTGCCGTTGAGTACATAGTCGTCGCCATCTTCGACGGCGGTGGTGCGCATGCCGGCGACGTCGGAACCGGCATCGGGCTCGGTGACGCCAACGGCGCAAATCTTTTTACCGCTGATAAGGTCGGGCATGTACTTGTCTTTCTGGGCCTTGCTACCGAAGTTTTCCAGGTGGGGCGAGGCCATATCGGTATGCACCATCACAGTGACGGCAAAACCGCCAAAGCTGGAGCGGCCCAGCTCTTCGGCGAGTATCACGCTGCTCAGGGTGTTCATGTTGCTGCCGCCGTACTCCTCACCATAGCGAATACCGAGGAAGCCCAGGTCACCCATCTTGCGCAGTACATCGCGGGGCACAAAGCCGTCCTCTTCCCAGGCTTCGCCGTTGGGCACGATCTCCTGCTCGACAAAGCGGCGAATCTGCTCGCGTAGCATGTTTTGTTCTTCAGAAAAATACAGTTGGTTCATGGTCTTCCTCGGCTTGTCTGGGTTGTGGGCTTAGCTTATAGAAATACTTGAGTGTTTATTCGGTGGGTTCTAGCTCAATCAGTACGGCACCGCCTCCAACGCTGTCGCCGACGCTGCAGAAAATTTCGCCGACCACGCCATCGCTCGCGGCGCTGAGATTATGCAGCAGTTTCATCGAGTCGAGTACCACCAGGGTGTCGCCACTGGCAACGCTATCGCCCGTGGCGACTTTGATCTCGACCACTTGCCCGGGCAGTGAGGCGGTAATGCTGCTATCGCCGCCAGCGGCACTGTGGCCCTTGCCCAGTGCCAGGTCTTGCTCGCTGAGGCAGAGATAGCGCTGGCTGGCACTTTTAAAGGTGAGGGTGATGGCAGCGTCACTATTGTCGACGCTAAAATTGAGGCTATGGCCGTCTATCTCAACTTGCAGGTTTTGCTCACCGATCCAACCAGCGAGGATGCTGTGCTCACTTTTGGCTTCGTCTGCACCGATTACCTGAGCGCTGAGCTGGTAGCGTCCCTGTGCGCCGCTAATGGTGACAAGGTGAATGCTGTTCGTCTCATCCAACTCGTCTTTAAGAATCACGCGACTCTGGCCCGCCAAACCGGCCCTGTCGAGTACACGAAAGGCGCCGAGAGTTTGAAAGGGGGAGTTATGCACCCGGGTATCTTGTTTTTCGATCAGCATAATGCGGGCAATGGCCGCGCAAACCAGCGTCTTACTGTCGGTGCTTTTCGCTTGCCAGCCGCCGATGAAAGACTCTTCTAAAAAGCGCGTAGTCAGGGCTTTGTCGACAAAGTTCGGGTGACGCAGAATGTCGCCTAAAAAGCTCAGGTTATTACCGACACCGCTGAGTGTGAAGCCGTCGATGCCGCGCTGTAAGGCACTGCGCGCTTGTTCGCGGTTGGCGCCAATGCCAACCACCTTGGCCAGCATGGGGTCGTAATAGGGGCCGAGTACGGAGCCCGCTTGCACACCGCTATCGATGCGTACATCGTGGTGCTCAGGCTCGCTGTACAGAGCAATAGTACCGGTCTGGGGGCGATAATTATTGCCGGGATCTTCGGCGTTGACGCGGGCTTCGATGGCCCAGCCATTACCGCGAATGTCATCCTGAGCGCAGGGCAGCTGTTCACCGGCGGCGATGCGTATTTGCCACTCGACCAGATCGAAGCCGGTAATGGCTTCGGTGACCGGGTGTTCGACTTGCAGGCGGGTGTTCATTTCTAGAAAGTAAACTTCGCCGTTGCGTTGGTCGAGTAAAAACTCGACGGTGCCGAGGGAGTCGTAGTTAACCGCCTGGCCGAGCGTGATGGCGCTGCTGAAAAGTAGCTGTCGCTGTTTGTCGCTTAAAAAACCGGCTGGGGCTTCTTCGATGACCTTTTGGTGGTTGCGCTGAATCGAACACTCGCGCTCGAATAAATGCACGGTGTTACCGTGGTGGTCGGCGGCCAGTTGCACCTCAATATGGCGCGGTTCTTCAATCAGCTTTTCGAGTAAGACCTTGTCGTCTCCAAAGCCAGCGAGTGCCTCCTGTTTGGCCTGGGGTAGTTCGCGCACCAGTTGCTCGCTGTTGTCGACGCGGCGCATGCCCTTGCCACCACCACCGGCGCTGGCTTTGATCATCAGCGGATAGCCGACCTTATCGCCTTCACTCAATAAGGTGGCTGCGGATTGATCGGCACCGTGGTAGCCGGGAATCGTCGGTACACCGGCATTTTGCGCCAGTGCCTTGGACTCGATCTTGGAGCCCATCAGTCGAATCGCCTCGCGGTTGGGGCCGACAAAAATAATGCCCTCGCGTTCGCAGAGGCTAATCAAGGCTTCGCTTTCCGAGAGAAAGCCATAGCCGGGGTGGATGGCATCGACGCCAGTCTGTTGAGCAGCGGCAATAATATGTTCGGCTTTCAGGTAGGACTGGGCGCTTTCAGCGGGGCCGATCAGTACGGCTTCGTCAGCTTGGGCGACGTGGCGGGCGTAGCGGTCGGCCTCGGAATAAACGGCGACGGCACGGATGCCGAGTTTTTGGCAGGTGCGCATAATGCGTACGGCAATTTCGCCTCGGTTGGCGACGAGTAGTGATTTGATCATAGTGACTGACACACCTTTAAGAAGGGCAGGAGAGCGGCGTTTTTATTGGGTTGATGATGTGTCATCACATGCGATACACCGGTGATGGCCCGGTGTCGGGTTCTTTGGCAGCGGCCAGTGCTAAACACAGACCCAGCACGTCGCGGGTGTCGGCGGGTTCGATAATGCCGTCATCCCACAGCCGCGAGGTGGCGTAGTAGGGGTCGCTCTGCTCACCGTACTGGGCGCGCACGCCGTCTTCAATTTCCTGCAACTCTTCGGCAGTGGCTTCGCCGCCTTTGAGACTGGAGCGGCGCAATTCGGTCATGACATTGCTGGCGATATCGGCGCTCATGGTGGCGCAATTGGCGGATGGCCAGGTGAACAGGAAGTTTGGCCAAAAGCCACGGCCGGCCATGCCGTAGTTGCCCGCGCCGTAAGAGCCACCGACGATTACTGAAAATTTAGCCACTCGCGAAGTCGCCTGGGCGTAAACGAACTTGGCGCTGTTTTTGGCAATGCCGCCGCGCTCGGCTTCGCTACCGACCATAAAGCCGGTGATGTTGTGCAGGAACAACAGTGGCGTATTGCGTTGATTACAGAGCTCAATAAAGTGCGCGCCTTTTAAAGATGACTCCGAAAACAGCGCGCCGTTATTGCCAATTAATCCCACCGGGTAGCCGTGGATATAGGCGGTGCCGCAAATCAGCGTGTCGCCGTAGAGGGGTTTGTATTCGTGGAAGTCACTGTCGTCCACTAGGCGGGCGATAATCTCTCGTACATCGTAGGGTATTTTCGGATTGGCGCTGACCACGCCGGGCAGTTCTTCCGGGCTGTAACGTGGTGGCAATGCTGGGCGCGTGTCGGCGTGGCATTTTGTTGGCCAGTTGAGCTTGGCCATGATTTCGCGAATCCGCGCCAGGGCTTCGTCTTCGTCTTCGGCTAAATAGTCGCTAACGCCCGATACCTTGCTGTGCATTTCGGCACCGCCGAGGGTTTCGCCGTCGATCTCTTCATTAATGGCGACCTTAACGATGGAGGGCCCGCCGAGGTGAATGCGGGCATTGCCGCGCACCATAATATTTTCATCCGAGAGGGCGGGAATGTAGGCACCGCCCGCCGTACAGCCGCCAAATACCGCCGAGATTTGCGGCAGGCCTTTGGCCGACATTTGGCACTGACGATAAAAGGTATTGCCGAAGTGCTCTTTGTCGGGGAAAACCCTGTCCTGCTCGGGCAAGTAAGCGCCGCCGCAGTCGACCAGATAAATACAGGGCAAGTTGTTTTGGTCGGCAATTTCCTGGGCGCGGACGTGTTTTTTCACCGTCTCGTGGAAAAAGGAGCCGCCCTTCACCGTCGCGTCGTTGGCAATAATCATGCAAGTGACACCGCAAATTTGGCCGATGCCGGTGACGATGCCCGCCGAGGGCACCTCGTTCTTGTACTGCCCGTAGGCGGCGAGGGGGGAGAGTTCGAGAAAGGCCGTATGGCTGTCGACCAGTTGATCGATACGCTCGCGGGCGAGCATTTTACCGCGCTCGCGGTGGCGCACGATAAGCTTTTCGCGAATGCCGGTGGCGGCTTCGCTGTGGCGCTCTCTTAGCTTTTCGAGCAGCTTTGCGTAGTGCTCAGCGTTTTCTTTATAGGCGGCAGATTGCGGATTGATCGACGACTGAATACGGCTCATAGGGCTTCTCTTTGAGGCGCTTTTTTATGCCCCGGAAATTTGGTCAGTGGCTAATACTAATTTTAACGGCTTGTTATTTCGTTAACGTTAACGTCAACTATTGCGACGGAATCTAGCAGATGATTAGTGCTAATTCAAGCTGACGCCAGGGCCGCGCCCTTAATACTGAAGGGGGTGTTAAAAAATGACGCCAAAGGCGGCGCTAATCAGCAGTAGAATATTGGCTAAAAAGCCCATCACCATGCCGGTGGTTCGCGTACTCGGGTCGGCGATATAGGCTTTGCGGTAGAGCACGCGACCCGCAAAAAACACCAGGCCCATAATGCCGGCAAAGCTGGCGCTGAAATAATGGGCGCAAAGCCACATTAGCGGCAGGGTGACTATCAGCTGTTCAAGGGTGTTGAGTTGCACGCGCAGAATGCGCTCGAAGACTTCATTGCCGGTAGTGGCGGGCGCTTTAATGCCGAACTCGTCGCGGGCCTTGCCGGTCATGGCCATAAAGAACAGGTATTGGGCGAGTAAAAGCAGGGTAACGAAGGCGACAAAGTCCATGGTATTTTTCCTTATTATGACGAGCTAATGATGAGCCGGGGGAATCGGGCAAGTCAGCATTAGCTCACTTGCCCCGTGGTTTATATTGCCACACAACCGCCATCGACAGGCATGGCGTGGCCGGTGACAAAAGAGGCGTCGTCGGAGCATAAAAACACCACCACCTTGCCAACTTCAGCCGGGTCACCGAGGCGGCCGATGGGCTGTAATTTGAGCAGCTGCTTTTCAACCCAAGGCTTTTCGTCGAGGGCGCGCTGTAGCATTTCGGTGCGAATACCGCCGGGGCATACGGCGTTAACGCGAATCCTTTTTTTGGCGAACTCAATGGCCGCTGTTTTGGTCAGACCGACCACGCCGTGTTTGGCGGCAACATAGGCGGGTACACCCTTGGCTGCAACGAGACCAGCAACCGATGCCGTATTGACGATGGCACCACCGTCGCCCTGGGCGAGGAACTGGTTGATCTGATATTTCATGCACATAAACACGCCTTTGAGATTGACGTCGATGTTGAGGTCGAAATTTTCAATAGTGCAATTGGGCGTGGTTGCCGCTTCGCCTTCGATACCGGCGTTATTAAAGGCGATATCGAGTCGCCCGTAGGTATCCACGGCTCGTTTGACGAGGGCGATAACATCGGCCTCAACGGCAACATTACAGCGTTGAAACACCGCTTCACCACCGGCGGCAACAATGCGCTCAACAGTCGCCTTGCCGCCCTCTTCATTAATATCGGCAACGACAACCTTGGCACCTTTCTCGGCAAATATTTCTGCTGCGGCAGCGCCAATACCTCCGGCGGCACCAGTCACGAGGGCTATTTTTCCATTAATGGATTCAGTCATGATTTTTCCTTTTTAAGTGAATAAGTTGGGTTTAAAAATGGCTGGCTAATTCAACACCAAAAGACAGCGCAGCTCAATGGTCGCTATGCGCTCTTTTTTGCCGAGCTTTGCAGAATTATGTCGTGCTAAGATGCTGTTTTATTTTGCTGAGTATCGAATTATGTCTGACAAATTTACCACCGTTGAACAACAAGTTAGCTACGGCATTGGCCGCCAGATGGGCGATCAGTTGGCCGGGAGCCCCTTTGATGAGCTGGTACTTGCAGCGGTTATCGAAGGTCTTAGCGACGCCTACACCAACCAGCCACCGCAGATCGATACCGACGTTATGAAGGCCGCGTTTGAAGAGGTGAATGGTCGAGTGCAGAAAAAACAGGCCGAAGAGGCCGGTAAGCTGTCCACACAGGGTGTCGAGTTCCTCGCCGAGAATGCCAAGCGCGACGGTATTACTGTCACTGATTCGGGCCTGCAGTACGAAGTATTAAGTGAAGGTAAGGGGGCCATTCCCGGTAGTACGGCCAAGGTTCGCACCCACTACCACGGCACTTTGATCGACGGCACCGTGTTCGATAGCTCCTACGATCGTGGCGAGCCAGCCGAGTTCCCCGTCAATGGCGTTATCGCCGGTTGGACAGAAGCCCTGCAGTTGATGAAGGAAGGCGCGAAGTGGCGTTTGTATGTGCCCTCAGCTTTGGCCTACGGCGAGAAGGGTGCTGGTGGTGCTATCGGCCCCAACGCAACCTTGGTTTTTGATGTTGAGCTGTTGGCTATCGTTGACTAAGCGTGCTTTTTGATACGAACAGGGCGATGCTTGTCTCTGTTTGTATCATGATGAGAGTGAATTTCTGGCCTTGTTTGGTTTAAGGCGGGCAAGGTCAGAATAGCAAGCGAGCACCACAGTATTTAGTCTGAAAAACCAGCTCTTACGGATTGTTTTTATAGGGTCTGGGCAGAGGTGTACCCTGGTTTTGCGTATTGTTGTAGGCCACCGGGGCTGATTGCTTTGGTAATTGCGAAACCACGTTAAGAATGGTTCGCCACTAAGCGGACGTGTTGCCCCCTACTATGGGGCCTGCTTAGATGGGGGCTTGGGCAGTCTGGCTCAATCTAATACTTGTAGTAAGTTAGCTATGGATAGCTAGCCTGGCTCGAAACTTATGGAGGAGTGTCAGTGTTTATTCAATTTGTATTCCCTATCCCCTATCCCTACCCCCATTTTTTTTGTTACGCCCTCCTTTGCCGACTCTGAAGAAGATGAGATGGCTGTCATGCAGCGCCAGCTGATAATGAAGTGATGGCAAAGGGTTTTGATCCAGGCGATCAGGTGAAGCTCGATGCCTATATGGCTGGGGCACTTAAAAAAAATATTAAGCCAGTGGATTCCGGCCCCAGCTATTGGCGCCGGGGTTATACCTACAACAATATCTATGGTTCTTATGGCCCAGGTCATCCAATTTATTCAAGGGCCAGAGCCTGCCCTGCGGATACTTCAGCTGGTTTCTGGCTTGCGTTCAAGTTTTCGACAAAGCTTGCCAGTTTGTCCTGCACTAGTTCGTAGGTCGCGTCGATATTGCTGGCGATATCGCCCTCTAACACTTGTAGCCCACCGAGTATTTCCCGCGCCTCGGCAAAGCCCTGATCAATGCCACCGCTAATGACATCGACGAATTGATTGACGGCCGTTTCAAAATCTAGATTTGGGTTGGCATCGAGATAGGCCGGTAGAAAGGCGGTGCTTAATGAGACGATGCGTTCGGCGGTTGCCTCGGGGCTTACATCGAGGCCCCCATCGACAGCCGTTTGCAGGGCATTGGCGCCGAGTGTCGGTTCTAGCTCGGCATTAATACCCTCTATGGCCGTTTTCAGGAGCAGCGTTAAGGCCTTGTCCGTATCTCCAGTGCTGAGGGATAAATGACTATTGATGATGGCTGCGTCGAGGCTGGTGTTTTCCGTCGCATTTTTTTTGTCATGGGCCAGCGCTGAAACGGTTTGCCCGAAGGGGTCCGCGCGCTTGTCGGTGGTGTGTGCCAAGCTTGAGATATTGGCGCCAAAGTGTGAGGTTTCCATGGTGCTTACCTGTGTGTGCCTGCCGGTGTGTTGTGCAAAATGCTTAAAGAGCTGCTTACCTCTACCGTATCGGTTAAAACGCTAGAAACTTAAGGGCGATGTTGGCGGCGTTTTATAACGTTTTAGAGTATTGGGTTCACTGAATATAGCCGCAACAACTAATGCTGGTTTTGATTAAAAGGCACTGAGGCTGGCAAAGCGTTGGCGGTGATAGCGGGCGTCGCCGAGGGTTATTTCGGCGACACGGGCGCGCTTCATAAAGAGGCCGATATCCTCCTCGTCCGTCATGCCGATGCCGCCGAACATCTGCACCGATTCGCGGCCGATCAGGTTGGCGACATCGGCGGTGCGCGCCTTGGCGGCGCTGACCAGTAGGGCGGCATCATCGCGTTGCTCGTCGATGGCGCGCAGAGCTTCACGGGTTAGTGAAATGGCGTGTTCGCGCTCGCAGAACATATCGGCGGCGCGGTGTTTCAGAGCCTGAAAGGAGCCGATAAGGGCGCCGAATTGTTGGCGGGTTTTTAAATAGGTGAGGGTGCGTTCAAAGGCCTCCGACAGGGTGCCGAGCAATTCGGCATTCAGTCCGGCACTGGCACCATCGAAGACGGGTTCAAGAATGATTGCCGCCTGATCGAGTTCACCGACAAGGTGCTTGGTTTGCACTTCAACATTATCAAAGGTAGTTAAAGCAGCATTGCGACTATCGAGCAGACTTAGCGGGGTGATACTGAGGCCGGGTGTATCCGCTGCCAGCAGGAACAGGCTGAGGCCCTCTTTGTCACCGGCTGAGCCAGAGGTGCGCGCTAGCACCAGTAATTGCTCGGCACCGTAGCCATCGAGCACAAAGCGCTTTTCGCCATTCAGGCAAAAACCGTCCTTAGTCGTTTCTGCACGCGTCTCGACCTGCCAGGGTGAGAAGCGCCCGGTTTCCTGAAAAGCCAGAGCCAGGGTGGCCTCACCACTGCAGATTTGCGGCAGCCACTGCTGTTTTTGCTCTTCACTGCCGCCGAGCAAGAGGACATTGCCGGCCAGTAATACGGTGGATAAAAAGGGTTGGGCGGCCAGTGAGCGCCCCAGTTCTTCGAGCACCACGCCCAGCTCGGCATAACCCAAGCCGAGGCCGCCGTACTCCTCGGGGAAGATAATGCCGGCCCAGCCCAGTTCGGCCATTTGCTGCCACAGCTGGCGGGAGTAACGCAGCGCATCGTCGCCATCGCGCAGTTGGCGTACCTGATCGACGGGGAAGTTTGAATTGACAAAATTGCGGACGGAGTTTTTCAGCAGCTGCTGTTCTTCACTGAGAATTAAGGCCATGGCTTTTCCTGTCGCTCTCTATCGGCGTCTTATTTTTCGATGATCGAGGTCTGTTATTCGGGTAGCTCAAGCAGGCGCTTGGCGATGACATTGCGCTGAATTTCGTTGCTGCCACCCTCGATGGAATTGCCCTTGGCGCGCAGCCACTGGCGGGTAGTGCGCAGGGCTGCCGGTGTGAAACCGGGGCCCTCCCAGCCGATGCCGTCGGCACCGCGCAGCGATATCATCAGCTCGTGGCGGCGATTGGTGAGTTCGCTGCCATAGAGCTTCAGCGTCGAGGCGATATGGGCACTGCCCTGCCCCGCTCGGGCCTCATCGGCACTGCGGCTCATGGTCAGGCGCAGCGCCAGGCTGTCGAGTTCGCACTGGGCGACTTGGTCGCGCAGCACCGGGTCGGCAATCTGTCCGGCGGCATTGATGCCAATCTCTTGAGCCGCTAACTCTGGCAGGGTGAGGGCGCGGCGAGCATCGCCGCGTCCGATGGAGCCCAGGGCCTGGCGTTCGTGTTGCAGCAGTTGTTTGGCCAGTGTCCAGCCCTGGCCGAGCTGGCCCATGATGTTGTCTTTGGGTACCCGTACATCATCAAAGAAGGTCTGGCAGAAGGCCGAGGGGCCGCTGATTAAGCGAATCGGCGCCACAGAAATGCCGGGTGTGCTCATGTCGATCAGTAGAAAGCTGATGCCTTCGTGCTGGGGTGCCTCGCGATCGGTGCGCACCAGACAAAACATCCAGTCGGCGGCGTCGGCGTGGGAGGTCCAGATTTTCTGTCCGTTGACGACAAATTCGTCGCCTTCTAATTCGGCACGGGTACTGAGGCTGGCCAGGTCGGAGCCGGCACCCGGCTCGCTATAACCCTGACACCAGAAGCTTTCGTTGCGGGCAATTTTCGGCAGGTGCTGGGCCTTTTGTGCCGGGGTGCCGTGTTCCAGCAATACTGGCCCCAGCAGAGACAGGCCGGCACTGATCGGTGGCGAGCGCACCTGCGCTTTGCGCAGTGCCTGATTGAGCACGCGAACCTGCTCGTCGCTGAGACCGGCGCCACCGTATTCCCGGGGCCAACTGGGTGCTAGATAACCTTGTTTGGCCAACAGAGCGAGCCAGTCCGCCTCGTGGATTTTTAATTGCCGGGGATCCTCCCCCGAGGCGCCGGGGGTTGGGCGTAGCTGGGGGGGGTAGTGTTGTGCTATCCAGTCTGTCGTTTGCTGGCGGAATTGTTCAAGCGTGTCGGGCTTATTCATGGTGTGCTTTTTTATTATGAGTCTTGAATTTTGGGTCTGTCATTGCTGGACTTTGCGCGGGCCTCTACACCTCTTCCAGTAAGCGAGCCAGCTCGGAGGCAGCGAGAAAACCGACGCCGCCGATTAAGTTCATCATCGCGTCGAGGTGGGTTTTCTTGGCGTGGGCGATGCGCAGGCTGGTGCAAGAGATTGAGGTCATCTTGTAATAGGTGAAAATGTCGTACCACTTGAGGCGCTGCCTATCGACGGTGAAGCCGGTATAGGCCTGGTATTTTTCGACGAACTCGTCAAAGTAGAGCAGGCCGCTGCAGCGAAAGCCGCCCTTGTCATCGGGGGTGCCGAGCATTTTGCAGCGGTTGTAGGCCAGGTCTTCGTGAAAGTCGCCGATGTGGCACAGCTCCCAGTCGAGGATGGCGTTGATCTGCCCCTTGTCGTCGTACATGAAATTACCGCTGCGGTAATCGCCGTGCTGAATTACCGGATTTTCGACCACCGGCATGTTTTCTTTCAGCCAAATGGCGGCCTGCTCCATGATGGGGTGGGCCTCCATGGTGTCTTCCTGCCAGATGCGCTCCCAGGCACCGACCGACCATTCATTGGCTTGCGTAGTGCCTGCTGCGGGGGCATCGAAAGCGCTGAGGTCTTTATTGCGCCAGTCGACGGTGTGGATGGTGGCGAGATGGCGCACGAACTGGTCGCGCAGGGTGGCGCGCAATTCGGGTTCAAAAGACATGCCCAGCCCGGTGACCTTGCCGCCGTCGTCGGGTTGCACGGTGCCGACCACAAAGCCGGCAATTAAAAAGGGATGGCCGAGAAATTCATCGCTATGTTCAACCCAGAAAACCTCCGGCACCGGTACCTCACCGGACATCGCGCGCAGTACCTGGGCCTCGCGCAAACGGTGGGTTTCCACCACCGACTCGGAGGGATCCATGCGCAGCATTAGCTTGCGGGTGGTGCGTGCGCCGGAGTCCTGATTCCAGGTCAGCATAAAGGTGAATTGCTCTTTCGATGCACCGCCGGTGAGGCGTTTTAAATCGCTGAGTTGCAGATCGGTCTGCCCGGTGGTGTGCTTTAGGTAGCTGACCAGGTGGGTCTCGAGGTGCTCGAAGTCGGTCTGATGGGCCGCCGTTTGCGTGCGATTGCGCAGCTTGCGGGTCAGTACATTATCGATAGCGGTCTCGACCGGATAGCGGGCTCTGATGGCGGCTATCCACTCGGCGGTGGGTTGGTCACGCAGTCGTAAGGTTTCTGTATTGATCATGGTTTTTATTGTTTGTTTTTTATGGAATTTTATTATTCGCACAACAGGCCAACGCGGCCAGCGCTTATGGCTGGCCGCGTTGGCCTATGTGTTAGCTCTTGAATTTATATAGCTACATGCTGACGTCTTGTACCTCGCCCCAGCCGGTGACGCCGTCGAGATCCCAGCGCAGGAAGGATTGAGTGCAGTAGACGAAGGGCCAGGGTTGCCAGGGGTTGGAGGTAAAGGCCGCGCCGCTAAAGTTGTGGATCTTGCCGCGTACATCTTCGACCTGCAGCTCCATGTGCTGGTGCAGTCGCTCGTTGCGCACCAGTTTGCCGGAGCCTTTGACGAGACCGTAGACCTCATCGCCCTCGCGTATATAGCCGTGGGCAATGGCTTGATAGTGATTCGGATCGTCGGGGTTAATAATCCAGATGCAATGAATGCTAAGGTCGTTGTCGAAGTTGGCGTTGAGCCAGCAAAAATTTTGAAACTGATCCTCTTTGCGCTCGCCCCAGCTGTGATCCATGCTCGACACACAATTAACGTCGTAGGTCTTGCCGTCGATGGTGAAGGTACCGGTGACGCGCCCCGTTTGGTCCCAGTGCCCGGCATAGGCGGTGGCGGAAACATGATCGTCGGCGGAGGCGGCTAAGGGGTCCTGCTCCGGATCGTGAATATCGTAGGGTGCCATCAGCGCCTTGTATTGCACGTCTATGTTAACGCCACGCTGGTCGTCAAATTTAATATCGTAATCCATTACCGGCTTGGTGCATTTAATTGACAGGCCATTTTCCAAGCTGTAATCGTCAAAATTGCTCTTCGGAAAGGGCAGGTGTACCTGGTTATTGCTGTAGCGCACCAGGTGGGGCGAGTTGGAAAAGCTGGCGGGTTAGCACGTAGACGTTAACGTGAATTGCCTCTTCGGGGATATAAAAGCCAAAATAGTTGGTTTCCGCCCAGTAGTGATCGTCGGAGGTGGGCGTGTGAAAGTACATGTCTTTTGCGGTAATCATTATTATTCCTACATTATGAGGTCAATTTGATATAGAGGGGAGGAAGTTAACCGAGATAGAAATACTCTTCTTATATTTTTTAGTGCGCCTAAATTACTGTATCTACTGGGTCTTGAGAAGAGCCTTTGTGTTTTTTCTTTTGATCATCGCCCCGGGAAAGGGTCATTGTTTTTCTCGGCGAGACGGTGGTGTTTACCTTAATTAAAGCTAAGGGAATTTTAATAATGGGGTTTTTACGGCGTAGTAGAGCCATGTTTACGTTGGTTTTATTGACGGCTTGTACGCAACCTTTTGAGACCGCCTTTATACATGATATTTGTCTATCCGCCGATGTGGTAAGTCTGTTGCTGCAGCGTAAACAGGGTGTTTTAACGAGGCGCTTGGGGCCCCATCCCTCTTATAAAACCGCATGGCATAAATTTTCTGTGTACCGTCTTACCTATGCCTTAAATTCCGGCGAAGCTGGTGCAATTAAGGCCAGGGCCGAATTGCTTGGCGTGCAGGCAGCTACGGATGAGCCTGCCGTGCGGCCGACCTTTGCCAATCAGAGTTTGTCCTGTGAGTTTAGCGAGCGGGAGCATCACATGAATGTTCAGCGCATGATTTATTTTTCCGATAAAAATTATGATATCACCGGTTTTAGTGGCAAAAAAACCACGGTATGGGCATTTGAAGATGATCTTGGGCAATGTTTTTTGAAAAAAACCCGGTCACTTTCCGGTGAATTGGTGGTCAGTTGTCCGGCGTCGGGACTTATGGCTGAGTACTCAATAGGTGGTGATCATTCTTTTTATATTGATTCTGCGCAGCGGCAAATTGTTATTGTCGAGGCCGATGATGCTGCCGGTCACTTAATGCCAGATACGGATAAACGCCTGTCCATCTGGCGCTATCGCCGTGGCGAGTCTGTGAGGTACCACCTGACTGGCGTCAAGCACTTCTAACTTCCCAGTTTCAGTCGACACCGCCAAATTGCGCCGCCGCCAGTTTGGCGTAGAGCTCACTCTCCTTGAGTAATTGTTGGTGGGTGCCGCTGGCCACCTGCTTGCCGTGATCCATCACCACGATATGGTCGGCGTGGAGGATGGTCGACAGGCGGTGGGCAATTATCAAAGTGGTGCGGTTTTCCATCAGTTTGTCTAAGGCCAATTGCACCTGCTGCTCACTGTGGGTATCGAGGGCGCTGGTGGCCTCGTCGAGCAGTAGCAGGCGGGGATTTTTGAGAATGGCGCGGGCGATGGCGATACGCTGCTTTTGTCCGCCCGATAGGCGCACACCCTGTTCGCCGAGAAAGCTGGCGTAGCCCTCGGGTAGTTGTTCGATAAAGTCGTGGGCATAGGCGGCCTGCGCGGCAGCTTCTACCTCCTCGTCACTGGCATCGGGTTTGCCGTAGCGAATATTGTGGCTGACATCGGCGCTGAACAGGGCGGGGTGCTGGGAGACCACACCCAATTGCTGGCGCAGATCGGCCGGTGACAGTTCGCGAATATCGGTGTCGCCGAGCAGTACGGCGCCGGCTTGTGGGTCGTAAAAGCGTTGCATCAATTCGAAGACGGTGGACTTACCCGCGCCCGAAGGCCCGACTAAGGCCACCACCTTGCCCTCGGGAATGTGGATGGAAAAGTCCTCCAGGGCTTTTTGTTCGGGTCGTGAGGGGTAGTTGAAATTGACCTGCTTAAAGCTGACCTCGGCGGCGAGTTCAGTGGCGCTAACGGCCACAGTGTTGGGGGGCAGAATGGTGGCTTTGGCGGTCATTAAATCGACCAGTCGGTCGGTGGCCCCCACGGCGCGCTGTAAATCGCCATAGACTTCGGACATTGTCGCCACGCCCATCGCCACCAGCATGGCGTAAAACACAAAGGCGCCGAGGTCGCCGGCGCTCATGGTGCCATTTAAGACATCATTGCCGCCGACCCAGAGCATGCCGCTCAACGCGCCGAACACCAGCACGATAACGGCCGCCATTAACACCGCGCGCTGTTTGACGCGGCGACGGGCGATGGCAAAGGCATTCTCAACTTCTTCACCAAAGGCGCTGCGCTCGTAGTCTTCGCGGGTGTAACTTTGCACGGTTTTTAGCTGGGTGATGATCTCACCGGCATAGGTGCCGACATTGGCAATGGAGTCCTGGCTTTGCCGGGACAGGGCGCGCACGCGGCGGCCAAAAATTAAAATGGGTAGTAATACCAGAGGGATGCAGCCGAGGATCACCAGGGTCAATTTCAGGTTGGTGATCAATAAAATAATCAGTGCGCCGGTGGTCGAAATTGAGCTGCGCAGGGCCAGGGAAAAGGAGCTGCCGACAATGCTCTGTAGCAGCGTGGTATCGGCGGTGAGGCGGGACATAATCTCGCCGCTGCGGTTATTGTCAAAATAACCGGGACTGAGGGAGACAATATTATTAAACACCGCGTTGCGAATATCGGCGCTGACCCGCTCGCCGAGCCATGAGACCAGATAAAAGCGCACAAAGGTACCGCCGGCCATCAATACCGATAAGACCAATAGTAGGTAGATACCCTGCTGCAGTTGCGAGACCGAACCGGCGACAAAACCATCGTCGATCACCATCCGCACGCCCTGGCCGATGGTTAGGGTAATACCGGCGGTAAATAGCAGGGCGATAATGGCGCACACCCAGCGCCAGCGATAGGGTGCGATCAGGCGTAGCAGCTGAACGATGGATGAGCGTTTGGTCGAGGCAGGGCGTTCGGGGTTGGTCGGCATGGCGTTGTGGTTTACCCGGTAACAGGCCAAAACAGGCCCAGGTGAAAACAAGAGGGGCATGCAGTTTACGGTAATGACCGGTAAAGGGGCAGGGTTGTTGGGCTGACAGTCGGCCGTGGCCAGAACCTACTCTTTATCACTTGCTGTGCTGAGGTGTACTCACCACAGTCATGAGTATTACATGACTGTGGTGGCTGACGCAGGGCTTGGTGACTGCTCACCTTGGGCCTGGGCGTCTAGGCTTTACTCTTATCCATATCGCGAAATAGCCGCGAGGGGTTGAGCCCAAAGGCCTGGCGGAAACAGCGGTTAAAATGGGCTGAATCACTAAAGCCGGCCGCCATGGCGGCCTGGGTAATATTACTTTCGTTTTGCAGGGCGGCCATGGCGCTGATGATGCGGCGCCAGAGCCGATAGCGACGGAAGGGAATAGCCGATTGCTCGCGAAATAAATGCCGAAAGCGCGACTGAGACAGCCCCAGTGCAGCGGCAAACTGGGCCTGGCTAAGGTCGCTATCGGGCGCGAGACGAATGCTGCTCATGGCCTTTTCAATGCGTGGGTCCATTGCCGTCACTGCCGTGTTATCGGCGCTCAGTAAATAGGTGAGTAGATTGTAAACGACGGCTTTGCTCGGTTTTACCTCGGCAATCATTTGTAGGTAGTCGAGCCACTTTGCTGCGCTAAGGGGGGTGATTGGAGATGATGGGCAAGGCTTGTTGTGTAGCAAATTGTGGTGGGCGCTCGAGTGCCTCTCAATTAACAAGCTGGCGATGATTCCGCCGTTGGCCGCTAATTCGTGTTGCTGGCCAGCGGCAATCATTGCACAGCGGTGATCGCTGGTTATCCCATCTTCAGTGGTGAGTGTAAACGGCTGGTAAATCCCGATGTTGATGGCCGTTGTCTGCATGGCATGTAGGCCCAGGCATTGTAGTGGCCCGATAAACAAGGTCATGTCGGGCCATATATACAGTGTGGATGGGGTTTGGGTCGTCGCTGTAGCCACTTTGTTCAATTTCTCCTTGTCGCGCACAGATAAAATCTTGCCTCGATGACAGTAAAAAACTGTCAATCACTGAAGCGAGGAGATATTGGATGCAGTTGGTATTAGATCAAGTGGCGCCCGTGCTGGCAATTTCGTCTGCCGGTGTTTTTTTTATGAGTGCGTTGCTAACGGGCTTTTGGAAGTTTTCGTGGATGATGAGGAGTCGCGAGTGCAAGGCTCCCCACTATGTTGATATCGCCCACCGGGCTTCACTGATGTATGCCTATGGGGCGCTATTAGTCGCCGTGTTTGCCTATTTCAGTATTTTCTCGAGTGTTGTAAACACCTTGGCAACGGCGGTTTTGATGCTGTTTTTTGCCCTTGCCATCGTTAAATATATTGTCGCGGGTCGGGCTAATAAGACCAATAACCAATTTCGCGACTCAGCCAACCCGAAGGCAGATCAGATGCTGCTATTGATCGTCGGGCTTTCTGAAACGCTAGGCTTTGGCGTTTTATTACTCGGCTTTGCGCTGCGGGTGATAAGGGATAGCTAGGGATGCCGGTTGCGACAACAAGGGGGCGCTAAGTGACACCTTGCCGTGGCTTTTGCCCCTAAAATATTGAACCCGCTTGTTGCAGAAAGGTGAGCTCTTCATCGCTAGACGTCCGCCCCAATATTTGATTGCGATGGGGGTAGCGGCCGAAGCGTTCGATAACATCGCGGTGACGCCGGGCGGATGAGAGATGGGCGTCGAGGCCGGCTTGGCTAAATAGCTGCACCGATTGATTTTGCATGGCTCGCGACTCGCTGTGCATAAAAGGCATGTAGAGAAAGCCGCGCTGTTTGGCACTCAGTCGCGGCGCGATGCCGGCGGCGATGGCCTGCTGAGACAGCGCCAGCGCTAGGCTGTCGTGGGCAAAGGCTTCGGGCTGGTCGCGGTAGAGATGGCGAGAAAACTGATCGAGAATAATGATTTCTGCGAGGCGACCAAGGGGGCGACGGCGCCATGCAAAGAGCTCGCAGCGCGTGGCGGCTTGATGCAGATCGATAAATTGTTTGTGAATAAGCGCGTCAAATTCAGCGCTTTTTTGCCACCACTGGGCGGGTGTAATCTCTTCAAACCAGAACTCGATCACACACAGATAGGGCATGCGCACACTCTTTTTTATTGGGTCTGTTGTGATTGTAAAGCATGGCAGTGGTGGCGATTGTGAAATTTGGAGGGTATAAATTAGCACTTGATTACATAAAAATAGTTGAATATATTGATTGCTGCGCTAAATGACGCCAGTCAAATTGCCAGTTATAGGCAGTAGAGCTGCGCTTTTTACGAAGCGCTTGAGTGTGTTTAATGAATAACTTGATAGATAACGATTTTGACAGGGGTGGTTTTAAATGAAGAGCTGGATAGTAACGCCGTTAGTTGTAGTTTTGATCGCTGCAGGTTCCTACTTTTTTTATATTTCCACCTTACCTCCCGTGCTTGAGGCAGGCTTTCTCTACGGTAACGGGCACGTTGAGGGTACCGAGGTCAATATCAGTGCTGAGGTGTCCGGGCGCGTTCTGGTCTCCAATTTACTGGAGGGCTCGACAGTCGAAAAGGACTCTCTGTTGGTTGAGCTCGATAGCCGTGAGCAGACGGCGATACTGGCGGTTGCCAGTGCACAGCGCACGGCTCGGGAGTACGAGCAAAAGCACCTTGTTGAACAGTTACAAACGTGGCAAGGCAATCTGGCTACTGCCGATCGCGACCTGGTGCGTTACACAGCTCTGCGTAAAAGAGGTATCGTCACGGTTCAGAAGCTGGATCAAATTACCTTAGTGAAAACTGAGGCGTTGGGTCGAGTCCGCGCCTTAAAAGCCCAGTTGGAACAGGCAAAAGCCAACACGATTGTCGCTGCCAAAAATGTTGAGTTACAGCAAATTGAAGTCGATAAATCGAGAATCTATACGCCGATGGACGCGACGATTTTGGCGAAGTCTATTGAGCTGGGTGAGCTGGCAACGTCGGAGCGTTTGATTGCGGTGTTGGTTGATATGCAAGACCTGGAACTGAAGGCCTACTTACCCGAGGCGGTGATTGGCAAAATTAAGCTTAATGCGCCGGCGAAGGTGCGGGTCAGTGCCTTTTCCGATCGCTACTTTGATGCGCGCGTGAAGCGCGTTGACCAACGTGCACAATTCACTCCGCGTGATATCAACATGCCCGAAGAGCGTGTGCGCATGGTCTTCGGTGTGGTGCTGGCCCTCGATAATCAAGAGGGCTTCCTCAAGCCCGGCATGCCCGCCGATGCCTGGATTCGCTGGGATGAAGGCAAGGGCTGGCCGCAAACTCTCGTCGTCCCCCATTAATCTGGCTTTGCCGGTCAACAGGCAGCAGGGCTGAACGCTATGAGTAAGGTAACAAATATTGAGCGGGCCGCTGAAGGCGCGCAGAACAATGGCGTGAGCCCCACCGATACCGGCCGCAAACCGATTATTGAGGCGCACAATCTCGGCCGTGCCTTTAATAACCAGCTGGTGCTGAAAGAAGTCGATCTGACCATTTACGAGGCCGAAATCTTTGGCCTGCTGGGGCCGGACGGCGCGGGAAAGACTACCCTGATGCAGTTGATGGCGGCCATCCTCGACCCCAGTGAGGGCCATTGCACGGTGATGGGCCACGATACGGTAAAGGACGATTACTGGATCAATTCCCATATCGGCTATATGTTTCAGGGCTTTACCCTCTACGATAAATTGAGCATTGCCGAAAACATGGAGTTTTCGGCAGACATTCGCGGACTGCCCAAAGAGCTCTACCTCGAGCGTCAGGAGCGTCTGCTGAAAATGGCGGGCCTGTACCGCTTCATCGATCGCGCGGCGGGCAATTTGTCGGGCGGTATGCGCAAGAAGCTGTCGCTGTGTACCAACCTGATGCACGAGCCCCGCCTGCTATTGCTGGATGAGCTCAGCCTGGGTGTTGACCCGGCTTCGCGGCACGAGCTGTGGGCGATGCTCAAGGCCTTCCGCGATGACGGTGTCACGGTGGTGATGAGCACTCCCTATATGGATGAGGCCGAACACTGCGACCGCATTGCCTTTCTTCACGAGGGCCTGATCATTGGTGTGGATAAGGTTGAACACCTCCATACCCGCTGTGCAGGCCATGTTTATGAGCTGCACACCAAAGATCGCGGCGGGGCCCATAACCGCCTGGTCGAGCATCCCGATGTACTGAGTATTCGCCATTTGGCAGAGAGCGTGCACTTTCAATTGCACACCGCCAATCATATTGACGCTGATTTGGCGGCTGACCTAACAGAAAACGGCGCGCGCATTGAGCCGGTCGAGCCGACGCTGGATGATGCCTACACCATGCTCAGTGGTGGCGAAAAAAGCAGCGCTTATGCGGAGTCACCACCAGAAATTCACCTGCCCGAACGCTTGCCCGAAGGCGGTTTGATTCGCACCAAAGATATGCGTGTGGAATTTGGCGATTTCGTCGCCAATGACGATGTCACCCTGGAAATTAAAGCCGGCGAAGTGTTTGGTTTTCTCGGTGCCAATGGCGCGGGTAAAACCACCTTTATTCGCGCCCTGTGTGGGCTGCAAAAACTCACCAGTGGCGATGCCTGGATTGGTGGTGTCAGTATTATCGACGACCCCAAGCGTTTGCGTAATCACATTGGCTATATGTCTCAGCGCTTTTCTCTCTATCCCGATCTTACCGTGGCGGAAAACCTGTCCTTTTTTGCCGGCGTTTACGGTCTGCAGAAAGGCGATAAGCAAAAGGCGATGGACTGGGCGATCAGCGTCACCGATCTCAGCGGTGTGATGAATCATCTGGTGGCCGATATGTCGGGGGCCTTGAGTCAGCGTTTGGCACTGGCCTGCGCCATTATGCATGAGCCCGCCGTGGTGTTTCTCGATGAGCCCACGTCGGGGGTGAGCCCGGCGGCGCGCTATAAATTCTGGCAGTTAATTCAAACGCTGGCAGAAAGTGGCACCACGATTTTTGTCACCACCCACTATATGGAAGAGGC
>MAAC01011128.1_pt1 | contig 145367 bp, 144 predicted proteins | sample 1115981 | NCBI WGS metagenome assembly MAAC01 (sample SAMN04961126, study PRJNA320927) | seawater metagenome | isolation source: sample BD02T64 sea water enriched with oil for 64 days | place: USA:Gulf of Mexico | collected 2013-07-27 | reverse complement strand
CTACCATCGCCTGTTTAACCAGGCGATGCACAGGAAATTTTACACTGGTGCCGGTCTTTGCTTCGTTGCACTCTAGCAAAGCCCAACCCCAGCGTAAATTTCCTGTGATCACTGCGTTACATTTTTAATATCAAAGTAAGGAATTAGTAGTAAATGTTTTCGAAAAAATTATTTGGATCGATGTTAGTTATTAGTCTCGCAACGTCAATAACTGGGTGTGTAAGTTTATTAGGACTCGGTTTGAACTGGGATGACATTAATCAGCATTTGAAGCATAGAGTCGTTAATAAGGCGTCATTTGAGCATGATTGTCCCAAAGCAGATATTCAAGTAACGCAGATTGATGGATACACTTTTGGTGCGAAGGGTTGTGGTTCACGAAGTACATATATCCTAATTCCTGATCAACGGTGTGGGCCTGGAATATGGAGTGAAAAGTACATAGATACTTTTTGCAAGCTTGTTACCAATTCCAGGCGTTAATGGACCGCCTTACCCATGAAAAGTAGGCATAAAATATATTGATCGTATTCTATAACCAGGCGATGAACGCGATTGGTAATTTTTAGGCGCCTTTATGTTCATTACGCTATCGCTTCATTCTGACATAAATTCGCCTAAAAATTACCAGCCCGTTATCAGGGGGCGTTAAGTCACCTATGAATATTGAACACTACGAAAATTTCGAAAAATCCCTGAATGCAGGCCTTAAAAAGGAAGCATCTAAGTTCGTTGCGTTTTTCGTAGAGTCCTTTGAAGGCCAGGATGAAATAGAATCATGGGTTTGGGACTACCTTCCAAGCCTTGAGAAGAATCGTCATAGCTGTATTCGGCACGAATTGTTCATAAACCTAGTTTACCCGACGCTAAAAAATGGTTTTGAATCTAATGACTTTAGATCTACGATGTGGCTAGGAAAGTTGGTTCAAAACGTATATCAAGCGCAAGATGTTTTTGAAGAACTTGGCTCATTGGTTGAAATGGACTTTTATCGAAAATGTTATGATATTGACCCGGCTAATTCCGAGGGGAATAAGTTGCTACTCAACAGCATTATAAACTGGTTTTCGCACTGTGAGCATGAATGGCCATTCGGTATCTTGTATGGCAACGACGGAGCAACTGTTGACCAGTGTAAAGACATTAGGGCTGAGGCTGAATTCGCCTCGTCCTTGGCTAGAAATTCAAATGATAAAGACTTTATCGTACAATTTATGGATAAGCTTGTTCAGTATGAAGAAAGACTTAACAAGTAAAGCCACTGCGACCCAATACACTCCGCTTGAATTTTGTGCGGAAAAACACTCGCACAAAACCCAAGCACCGGCATCGGGCGCGTGCTTTAAGCGTTAAGTGGATATGGATAAAAAATTGAGAAAATCATTTCTAATATTGCTCTGTATCTTGATATCAGGTTGCGGAACATTGCGCACAATTGGTGACAAACCTATAGCTATTGAGTATGAGAAATACTCCGGTAGTCAACCTTGCGTTGAAATTGTTCGTATATACAGTGGGATTCAATATGATTATTGCGTTGTCTTCGCTGGTGATGGTTCTGACTGAGAATTAAGGGGGTACTTATTATGGGATTTTCCGCTTAGCTTAGTATTGGACACTATATTCATTCCATATACCGCATTTAATCAGATCGTAAAGGGTAGCCTTATTCAGGAGTATCCTGGTGAAAAAGAAAATTAGAATATGGGTGCGTACGGTATTAAACATTCAGCAATGGCTTTAACTAACGGATCAACACGAATTTAAAACGTATGGCACGTAGAAAACAACTTAAAGGGATAGCTGGCAACCTTGTGCAGTGGAGCATGAGCAGGAATTTCGATTACCAAGGCTACTGGGCTGTAGGCCAATTTTATGCGCATGTAAATGAATTTAATTCAAATGAGTTTGTAGTAAATTTAGTAGAAGATTTTGTATTCATAGAACCTGAAAACAGAAAGTTCTGTAAGGCTCTATCGGATCTATCCAGAGTCATGAAGAATGAATTAGAATCAAACCAAATACCAGATGGGTGGATAGATAGTGCAAGAGTTACGTTTAGGTTCAATGAAGAGCATCAATCCAAATATCACTTTTTTGGCTCATCTCTTGGAAAACCATTTGTATGTAGTGTCGAATTGAGGTCTGATTTAGGCGTGACTTATAAAAAAGAAAGTGGGTGTAATGTTTGGATTCGTAACCCCAAGCGGGAAAGCCGTCGAATTTCCTTTAACTAGCTGTTATACACAAGGAATGTTATGCAAAACGTAAAAGCAAATTTATATGAGTGCTTTCATTGTAAAGGTGAAGGTACCTGTCTTACAGGTGCTAATGGAGCTTCCTGTGCCGCATGCATTAAAAAAAATGAGTTAAAAGGGAAAGAATTTTTTGGCTTAATATGCGGATCGTGTGGTGGTATCGGTAAAGCAGAACCTTTGACTGAGCGAATGAATAAAAGGATGGCACCAATTTTGGCTATAGTTTTAGTGGTTAGTCTCTTAGCGTTAATATTTTGGGCCGCTCTTGTAAAATCAACTCATTTTTCTGAACTGTTAGCTTTTTCAGGCGCTATCGTAGGCTCTATAATGGGTTTTTACTTTTCTGGAAAAATAGGCGGTTCATAATAAGAAAATTCACGAAAGGTTCTTATTTAACTAGTAAATCAACGCGAAAATAAAACCCGGAGCCATTTTTGTTTCCGCTTCACTATAACAAAAAATAACACCAGCTTTAATTTCGCGTTATCATGAGCGTTAAAGAATTATTATGAAAAATGATTTAAAAATCGGCTTTGTGCTTATATTAGTGCTGATGTCTTCCATATATAGCTTTGTTATAGAACCAAAGCTGGAGGATAGTAGAAAAGAAAGTGCGGTAATTAAAATTGCTAATAGGCTTATTGGAAATTTATCTCTATTGAAAGTCGATAAAGTTGACTATTATGATGACTCGATAAAATTGTGGTATTCCATTGATAAGACAGTAGAGAGCGATAATTTGCGTAATGATCTTGATAGTCATTTCTTGATAGAAACTTGTGGTATGTTAAAAGAAACGGGGGCATCAAAGGATTATACTATAGTGGTGGTGGTCAGCAGCGTCCTAGAGCGTTACTACAGCATGAAAAAATGCTTATAACATCTAGCGCTTCATTAGTTGAACATGCGGCCATCAAAGCGCAACAAATTAGTATCAATAATTCTAATATCACCTAACCACCTCTAAGCGCCATTTAATCATATAATCCCGCTGCTCTGATCATATTCCCAAGCACCTATTGGGAAAGAAATTCTTGGAACAACAGGCAAAAGCTATCAAGTTATGGTAAGCGCCAATTCCTTCCCGTAGTAGACAAACCAAATTTTTCGTTATCGAATATTCCAAGGTAACAGTGTCTCAAAATCTTCTACGGTTTCTGCATAAGGAAGGCGCTTGAGCATTCTATGCAAGTAATCATGAGGTTCTAAATTATTGGCCTTTGCTGATTCAATCAAGCTGTAATACATTGCGCTGGCCTTTGCACCTTTTGGCGTGTCTGAAAATAACCATGCTTTTCTGCCACAAACGAAGGGGCGAATAGCGTTTTCTGCCAATATATTGCTCATGTGCAATCGACCATCGTCACAATAAGCGATTAGCCGTGACCATTGGTTGCACGTATACGTCATTGCTGTTCGGATCAGGCTGTCTTTTTCAACCTTGGCAATATTATTGTCCACCCATTCTTTAAATTCATTGAGCAATGGAACACTTCGTTGTTGCCGCTCTTGATAGCGTTGGTCCGGGGTCAGTTCTTTTATTTCTCGCTCAATCTCATAGAACGCCCCTATTTTTTCAACGGCGATTGCCGCCTTGCTTACTTTAGTGCTACTGCTATTTTTCGGCACTGCTTTTAATGCATCAACATAATATCGGCGAGCATGATCCATGCGACCTAATCTTGTCAGTCCTTGTTTTCTACATGCAGCATCATACCCCGCATACCCATCCGCTTGCAGGTATCCAGAAAAGCCATCAAACAGGCGCAGGGGCACCTCCTGACTTCTGGATGGATCATAATCAAATAATACCGATGGCTTGTCAGGTGGCCCTCCCAATGTTACCCACATGTACTTATCGGTGAATGCAGAGCGCCCTGGCTCCTTTAGAACCTGTATACGTGTTTCGTCCGCCTGTATGTAGTCATAAGCCAGCTGATGTTCTCGCATCAGATTAATCAACGGCTGCAATTGTAAGGATAAACGAATCATCCAATTTGCCATTGTGGTGCGAGTGATGGTGCCGCCGTAACGGGCCAGTATTTTTTCCAGGCGATACAAAGGCAGGCCGTCACAATATTTAGCGACAATAACATAGGCAAGCAAACCAACGCTTGCTACTGACTTAGGTATTGGATGTTTTGGTAGTTTAGCTTCTTTGATTGTTCGCTTGTCACCATCAACTAAAACGGCTTTTTCCTGAAGGTATTCCAAAACTCGCACTTTGGCAGGAATGATGTCGAGCTCTTCTTTGACAACGGTATAGAAGGTATCAATAGCACCTTCCTTTTCTTCGTCGGTTAAATCCAGCCTAACCTGTTCGCGAGGAATGTTTTTTGAAAGACCTTTCCGCCCACCGCGCCCCTTTTTCTTCTTAGGAGCCTTTTCCTCTTGGTCGCCATCTTCATTAGCGATTTGTTCTACTTCGTCAAACAACAAACCTTGTGCTGACGATTGCTCACTGCTGCGTGCATAATTTCTAGCGCGCTCCAGCTGCAAGTATGCTTCAAGCATTTTTATGCGATGCCGCTGTGCACCAATGACGCTGGCTTGCTGAGAGATAATACTCTGCATTTTGGTCGTATTAGCCGCATGATCATCAGTCATCGAAATCTCCGGTTTTGCCGGTAATTTCTTTGTTTGATTAGGTGTTTTTTGCGGCTTCTTCATGCGGTGAATAGTAACAAAATGGCTCGTTTTTGTCTCCGTTAATACGACGACTCGTATAATAATTTTCGATGTGGTTTCATGTTCATCACATCGTATCCGTCGAGCAGCCAATTCATTTGTTGGCCTGTTAAGGTCACAATCTCATCGGTCCTCTTTGGCCATTTGAATTTTTCTTCGCTGAGACTTTTGTAATACAGGACAAATCCATTTTCCTCCCAGAAAATGCATTTTATTTTGTTTTTCTGACGATTTGTAAACGCATATAAGTGTCCGTCAAAAGGATTGTGCTCTAACTCCAATTCAATAATGGCAACCAATCCTCGATGCGCTTTGCGAAAATCAATCGGATCACGATGAAGGTATATTTGAGTAAGCTCAACGTTGGGGCGCATAACCACGACATCACTCATCTTAGGGTTTCGATGATATGGCTGGCTAATACTAAGTTTCCGGAGTCAATTCCACTGAGCTGAATACCGGATGGGAAAGTCAACTTAAGTCCATCATCATGGCGCGAAGAAATTGCTACGGTAGCAAAACCTGATGGCGCCGTGGTTATGTTTGGTTGTCGTTTTCCGTCACGCTTACTCTTTTGGTAGACCAGTTGATTAAGCTTGATATTATTTTGGTCGCAATAAACAGCCTGTGTGAGACCGGATGCTTTCCAGGTTTCGACGTGATCTGTCCAATATTCTTCGGTTTTCTGAGATGCCTGCATTGTTGTTGCCTCCTGATATGTTGGAAGCTATTATGATCCGTAGAATTTATCGTGGTAGTACGGGGATTAATTGGCGCTTACAAGTTATGGACCGGTTCTGTACTTGGTGTCTGTTCTCACTATAATCATATGGTTGGATCAGCGATGATCGCAAACGCGAGAATCAGTATTAACGTTGCTAGACTTGGAGCGTTAAAAATATTTAAGAATGGAGTTGAAAAGTTATGAGTTCTAAGTTTAGTGTACTGCTAATGTTGTTGATCCTTATGATTGGTTGTGCGTCAAAGGAAGAGCTTCAATCAGAGGCTGTGACTGATAGGAAAACAGCAGAGGATTGGCGGAAACATAGAGATCCAGCATTAGGAAAATACTATTCCAAAATGTATAAAAAGAACGCTGACGAGAAAGAAGCCAATGCAGATTCCATGATGTTTAGTGATGGATTCTTGTCATTTGTTGTAAAGGGAATATTTGGTGATGACGACTAAATGGAGCTAATGTGGATTGGACTTTCAGTAGTAGTATTAAGTATGCTTTTATGGATAGATATATTAGCAACTTTATGCGTGATATATGATCCAGAGTTGGAGCCGATTCAGCGCTGGGGGCAAAATTTTGTGGTTATTCTAATCCCCTTCTTTGGAGCTTCCTTAGTTCTATATCTGGTTAACGGGCATTCTCCAGAGGTAATAAACCGTTTCTATATACCGTGGCCTTTTAGCAATCTTGTTAAGGATAAAGGATTATTAAAGGATGGTCCCGGTAGCAATGGAGAGGAAATCCCGGATCTCATAGTGCATCGTCTAATGATGGTGGTAGTGACTAGCAAGGTATAGATTATTGTATAAGGCGCACTAGTCGGAAGCATTGTCTGGGGCCAAAATGTGTTGTTGCTATAACACATTCCCTCCCCTCAATAATGCACCGTTGTGGTTTCTGGGTAATCTACGGTAGTCAGATTCCTTACGAAGCAACAGGTGTTTATAAAGCGTTGCTGACCCGCTATAGATGCGAGGATAGCTATTTTAACGCAGGTATAGAATTAGTACGCCATTTGGTTACGGTATGCCAGTCCAACACTGCATCACAGACGCCTCGATTTATTCTCTGAACGATAACGTCAGCATTGTCATCTCCAATTACCGCCACTACAAATATTTCCATACCGGATTTATTTTTCCCTGAAGTATTATTTTCATACAACAGCTGCCAACCTAACGCTCTGGCTTTGATAGAGATATCAGCATACAAATCTGTCCCCTTATAAGCGTGAACACCCACTGGAATCCCGTCTTTGTCCCGCCATAGCTGAAAGACACAACCACTAAAACCGCCACTACAAATAATATTACAGTCACTGGCCCTTGCCATAGCTGCTTTTTTATCCCAAAAATTGATATGCTTGGCGGTATGACCACTTAAACCAGTTACGGGCCGAAATGCCAAGCCACCACCGCTGGTATCAATACGGCAGCGATGATAATGATCTTTTCCAATGTCTGGGAAGAATGGCGAATCTCTTTTTACGACGGAACTTTTTTCAGAGCCATGGGCGTTGAAGAAGATACTATTTTTACTGAGAGCAACCACTTGGGTTGGTGTTATCATCATTGTGAAGTGTTTCCTATGCATGTTTGAATACGGGCGAGTATCACAGAATGTTGAATTGCAATCAGTGGAGTATTCAATGCAAAAAAAGTGACTTTCTTACATATCAAGTAATTGGCTATTATTGTCATGGCTCGTATACGGGTCGATTGATAACGGCTCGGCGGAAGTTATTGCTCCCTTGAGAAGTGTTTATATCCTCGATTCTAGTGTCAATTCAGTAGATTAGACCGTTAATGAAGATTACTCCCCGATTGCCTCGCAAAACTGACGGGTATTTGCTGCTGATAGCTCGGGGGTTATGACAGCCTCAAATACGGTATTATTGATGGTGTTAACTCGTTGATGGCTGGCGGTGGGAAGAGTTATTTTTTTACCGAGTAATAAGGTGATGTGGTTAATTGATTAAATAGGAGATAATTCATAAGCAGAAAAACCCTAGAAACGTATGTCTCTAGGGTTTCTTGCTACACCGTTTATAGGCATGTTTCGGCCTTTCTCTGTCGACTCGTTTTCCGCTGAGAGGCCATTGATAACGTGAATGGGCAATGGAAATTGTTTGGAATGATCCATAATATAGAGAAATTGATAATTATGGGACAATAGCGGCCTAATACGCTCTTTTTTGTGCAAATAATGAGCGCTTATGTGCTTTTTGAGTGAATATGTGACTAAGAAGTTAGAAATGCTTTCTTTGTTAGTTTCATTTACCTGTTATATCCCAACGGTTCTCGTAGAGTTCGCTCCTTCAACGCATATTTGTGGCTGAGAACTCAATGGACTTTATTTATAATACGGACTGGCGTATTGGGTATTACCTTTAATGCCTTAGGCGTAAAACTCTTGATTGGAGATTAGTATGAACAATGAGATTAAATACAAGGGAAACCCTCTAAACGGAGTTAGCTTAAAACACCTATTGACTGAAGTAGTAGATCATTACGGTTTTGAGATTCTATTTGCCTATTTAAATATCAATTGCTTTAAGACAAATCCGAGCATTGATTCCAGCATAAAATTTCTTAAGAAAACTGATTGGGCGCGTGAAAAAGTTGAAGTATTCTATTTGTATGAATTTAAAAACTTACCAAAAGCGTCTTCAGAACAGTTTCTATTACCACCGAGAGATCGAGTTATTCCTGCGCATCAAGTTCCAGGTGAGCCCGCTAAACTAAGTTTGGAAGATGCTGAACGGCTGCGGGAGAAACGGGAAAAGAAATCAGCCGAACGGGGTCGGGGTGCTCCACGAGAGGGGAAACCTTATAATCGAGAGAAAAGGAGCTCCCAAAGTGTTTCTGTTGGGCGTGATATAGACCCATGGGCTAAATCCAGAGGTAAATCGGAGCCTTAAGTTAATGGTTGTCGTGCTTCAAAAGTGATAGGGCTGACGGTGGAACTGGTTTGTTTCCACTGCCCTTAATAATTTATTATCAATCTATGGGTATTACCATGAATTTGGAAAAATCTAAAAAGAGAATCGCCAAAAAAGCAAAGATGGGGTTTCAAGGGTATCCCAAAATTTCAATTGCTTACTTAGGTCGTAGTGAAAATAAAGCAGATGAAGTCGTTTTGACGTTTCTAGCTGACGAAAAATCACAATCAATGGAAGAGAGGTTTCAGTGTGGATCGGACGCACGAGAGGATGAAGCGATTCAATCTGCCATAGTAAAAATGATCGAACGTTCCGAGGCCAAAACAGTCGTTTTGCTTGAGGGTGTTGAGCTGAAATCATAGAAATAGCGTTTGAAATAATGAGTAGAAAAGTATGATAAAACACTTAGTAATTATGATCTTTGGGTGTTGTACAATATTTTCAGTATATGGTGCTTCATCGATATTAGAAAGTGGAAAAAGTACTAGGGAAATTGCTGAAGAAATTTTAAGTGGCGCTAGAAATCGCTACGCAAGAGAGCAGATCGAACTCAATAGAGTTGTCATGTATTCTACAAGTTGGTGTGGATATTGTGCTAAGGCCAGAAGTTATTTCAATTCTAAGGGTATTAAGTTTCGAGATCTTGATATAGAGAAAAATCGTAATGCCAAAAACGCCTATGATAAGCTAAATGGTAGTGGGGTACCTCTAATCGTAGTGGGTGGAAAAGTTATTAGAGGGTTTAATAGGACTAAGTTCGAAAGGCTTTATAGAGAATTACATTAGCCTTTCGTTACTAGAGCACGCCAATAATATTGCGGTAACTCCCTGAGTCTATATTAAGTGCTTATTGAATGTCTTTTTGAACGACTCGGAATTTTCTGGCTAGTTAAAATGTGTTAAATAGCCAGAGGCATATTGTCTTACCTTCTTAGAATGGGCATCTTCACTAACCTTTTGCACAACAGATTGATACTTGGTATTTTTACTCATAGCCAGCGCTTTACACATCCATGCTAAGCTATCGATCGACGCGCCGCCATCCTGTTTGAGCTGGTAATTTTTTTCTATCTGTTCTTGAAGAGCATCAAGAACGGGTTCGTTGAACAAGCGCTCTTTCACTATTTGCCGAGAGATATTCCGGTTTCGCTCAAGGCTGCCCTTTTGAATCTCTTTAACCAAATTCTTCAGGTAATCAGCATCACGATGGATAGATGTCGCAAACAGGTGTTTATTATCCTTATTCACGATAACAATCTCGGGTTGATTACTGTGTTTGGGAATGGAGGGGATTAAGGTACCCCATTCTACGTTAGGGTAGTGTTTTTTTAGTAGTGAAAGGTCACGATGAATTGCGTCACCAACACTCCAGGTTCCAGATGAGGTGATCGACATTCCAAAAGCATTTTCTCCAGTTCCCGTATGAGCCGCAATTTCACCGATATAGTTAATCTTGTTCTCTTCCACTTTGAATGGAAGAGAGAATTCGGTTTTAGGGGTCCATGTCGAGTAAGACATACCGTGGTTTTTGAATAGAGAGTAGCTGTAATATTCATAGCTGCCCGCGGGTACTACCATGGCAAACATGTTGCCTGAATATTGCTTGTTACTGAAATCGAAGTCATGTCCGCCTGGTACTTGTCGGTCTCTACTGCCCTTTATATCGCTTTTGAACGTACTTCCCTTATTAACAGAGCGAAGTTGTATTGACCATTTGTCGTACCCTAGTCGGCCATTCTGAACGACTAGTGAGCCGACAATTAACGCCATCCCGGGTTTCTTATATTCGTTAATCGTTGTGCTCTTGACCAGGGGCGGTCGAGTTGTACAGGCGGATAATAGAATGGTTAATACTAATAAAAACAGTGACTTAAATACTATTTTTCGCATGTTATCGGGGCTCTTTTGTAATATTCTGCTCTAAATATCACAGTATAGCCATGCTAGTTATTTACACAAATCAAACGAAGAAGCTAATTTGGAATGTAGATTCTTCGTTTTCTATTTGTTTACTTAAAACGAGTAGTCCAGCGCAACAGCGGTTGTTGAGTCTGATTTATCTGTGCCAGATGGTACCTTGGAGGTGTGTTTTACTTCATATGATAAAGTAAGAGATAGGCTGCCGTTGAGTTGTTTCTTATAGCGAGACAACGACTTGCTAATAGTGCTTTCTTCTCCAGATTCAACACTAACCTCTTGACGGAATGACGATGTTTTATCTATTGCCCAGTCGTAGTTGGCAGCTCCACGCAAGGTGGCCTCATTTTCTACATCGTGCTCTTCTTCCGTTACACTGCGACGGTAACCTGGGCCGACTTCCATTTCCAGTTTATGGGCGTCAGTATTAATGAGTTTTCTACCATAACCTGCTGATAGTGATGTTTGATAATCATAACCACTAAAACTGTCGTCTTCATGTTCTAGCAAACCAAATACATAGCTAACATCGCTTAGCTTTCGGTCGAATTTTACAGAACCAAAGTACTTTTCAGCGGTACGCTCATCGTCTGTTGACTCATTTGACCCTTCTAGCTTATAGGTACTTCTCCAAAGTTCACCATCTCGTACGGCGCGGGATTTGAGCCCCATGTTTTGGCTACGAGTATTCCCGTTATTGGAGATAAAGGTAACAGAAACTTCACCACTCCATAGTTTCTTGTCTGTAGTGGCTTCTTCAGCGAGTACGTTGGAAGTCATGCCCAGGGTGGAGGCAAGTAGAATCGGAGTGATCGGTGTTAATTTCATGGTATTACGTTCTCTGTAGTGTGGGTTAAAAAACGCCAAACTAATTTAGCAATCTTCGCTGGATGTCGTCTATTGATGATGAATTTTGTTGAACATTCTAACCTTTTTATCGGCTATAGCCAGCGCCAGTTAAAGCCTAATTGACGAAAGGGTTTCGCTGTCCCTTCTTCTGCTCAGTATTTCATATTCTAGTCTACTATTGTCACATCTAATCACTAATAAGGTAGATGATATGTTTGAGATGATCGAAAGAGACGAACTGATGAATACTTATCTTATCCCCTGGTCGGTTAATATCGGCTTAGGACTGGCTATATTTATCGCAGGATTGCTCGTTTCCAAAATCCTAACCGCGACTTTGAGAAAAGTGCTTACCAAAATTGGTCTTGATGAACTGTTGGTTAATTTCGTTTCATCCATTAGCCATACATTACTCTTACTCATTGTGACGATCGCGGCGCTGGATCAGCTCGGGGTTGATACGACATCGCTTATTGCCTTGCTTGGTGCTGCAGGTCTTGCTATTGGTTTAGCATTACAGGGGTCACTACAAAATTTTGCTTCGGGCGTGTTACTTATTATTTTTAGGCCGTTCAAAACGGGTGATTATGTGGATATATCGGGAACCAGCGGAACTGTTAAAGCAATCAATATTTTCAGCACTACATTGAATACACCCGATAATAAGGAAACAATTGTTCCCAACGGCGCTATCTATTCTGGTGTTATTACGAATTATTCATCCCAACCGACTCGGCGTATCGATATGGTGTTTGGTATTGGTTATGGGGATGACCTTGCTAAGGCTAAATCTATATTGGAGGATATAATGTCAGCGGATGAGCGAGTCCTTAAAGACCCTGCCATAACAATTGCGGTGGGAGAGCTTGCCGACAGTAGTGTGAACTTTGTAGTGCGTCCTTGGGTAAATAGCGCTGATTATTGGGGCGTGTTATTTGATACTACCGAGAAAGTAAAGTTGACGTTTGATCGGGAGGGTATCTCTATTCCTTACCCCCAGATGGATATCCATATGCCAAAAGAAGAATAGATATTGGTATGAAAGTGTTAGCTCAAATGTTTGAAAACGGTATGCAGTGGTACATTTGAGCTAACACCTCTAATTAGTTGGTGGACTTATTAGTAAGAGAAGGCGCGTAGAGATCATTTTTGTGCGCGCAGAGATCATTTTTTTCTAATTTATTCCGAATATACACCTGTTGATAGTTTTGATGCGTGCAAAGATTATTCAATATTGGGTAGATAATCATATTCTTCATTGGGAGCTACTACATAAAAAGAATACAACGCTTTCAAGGACGCCTACCGATGAAAAAATCACTTTTGTTGCCGTTATATACGATGATCATATATTGCCTACTATTGGTATGGAGTTTTGAAGCACTATCTTCTACTGAACGCCAAGATATGCCGGAGATTGAGTGCCATCCGCTAAAGACTGATAGCTGTTTTTTCCCTTTCCCCAATCAAGCGTGGTTATTAGAAGAAGATGGGGTAATGAGTCCACAGGTACCCATGGACCTTATTCTCAGTGAGGAAACTCGTGCAATAATGGAACCTCAATTGCCGGAGAACCTAAAAATAGCAGATATAGAAGCAATCTTCGCGGCATCAGATGGTTACTCTCCTGCTACTCCAGTGTTATTTGAATTTGAACAAGCACTAGATGCAGAGGCATTACCTTACAATGGCGGTAATGCTGTTATTGCGATTAATTTGGATACCGGAGAAAGACAGTTATTAAGTGTAAAAGTCAGTGAGTATGCCCTATCGGATCGGTTTGAGTCGCCTGCGCATATGTTGGAAATTTATCACAATGGTCGATGGGAGTTTTCAAACCGCTATGTTGTTATCGTAACCAGTAATCTATTACCTCTTGGTGTGGATCGATTTGATAACTACGATGAGATAAATAGAAAGGCGTTGGCGTACGCAAATGATATCGGTGTACTGGATTTACTGAAAGAACATAATATAGAAGAGGATTCCCTACTGACCTTAACGCATTTTACGATTCGTAGTGAAGAGCAAGTGACGGGAAGTATGAAATCCAAAATGAAAAGTGTGTATCAAGCAAAGCATCCGCTACGGGACCTAACGGTAAAATATAAGAATTTTGACCCCTTTGTGGCGGCAATAGTTACTGGACAGTTATTAACGTATAGCTTTCGTACTGCAGATGGTGGCATTGATCATGACAGAACGAATGGCCATCCATTGTGGATTGATTTTCGTTTAACGTTACCACGGGATCTTAATCGACCTATTTTCAAAAAGCGCTCACCTGTCGCGATATATGGACATGGATTGATGGGAGATAAAGAGAGTGATTTTATCGTCGCAATCACGAACGCTGTGCATGGAATTGCGACGGTGTCTATTGATCATCCTAATCATGGTTCTCGTATTGGTGAAGCCCGCCCGGCGGTGACGGATTTGTTGAGTACTGAACATTTCTTACAACTAGTGGGTATGACGTTTCAATCGCCTGTTGATACAATGTCGCTTCTTAGTGCTGTGAAATCAAGTATTGCTAAGATAGATGTATTACCAAGACGAAGCTGGCGATCAGAGAAGCGCATTCGATTGCGTTATCGTGCCGATGGTTTCCCAGATATTGACGTGAATAATATCTCCTATCAAGGTACGTCTTTAGGAGGGGTATTGGGTACTACGTTTGTTGCATTGGCTCCAGAGCTTAAAGGAGCCTTCTTGCACGTATCGGGTGTTGGCGTTATTCGCGCACTGTCAGATTCCGTATTATGGGATAGTGCATTCTCAAATTTGATGCCTGAAGGGGTGAGTGCAGCAGAAGCTCTAGGGCTACGATCAATGGTAACCCATATCCTTGATCATGGTGATGCCATTGGCTTTGCCCACTATTTGCATACTCCACCGGAAGGAATACATACTAAACCGTTTGCCGTGGTTGTTGGTGCAAGTGATGGGGTGGTACCCAATGAAACTACCATTGCTTTAGCCAATATTGCTGAATTGCCGGTTGTAGGGATTCCCTTATTCGATATGCCTGGCGTTGAGCATCGTTGGGACTATCAGAAGGGTTCGGGTATTCGGCATGTGCAGTGGACACCCTGGGGAGGGAACGGTGGTATTGATGATATTATCGAGCATGGAAGTTTTCTTACGCCGAAAGCGCAGTTTATTCAAGCGGCTTGGATACAACGGTATATTAAATAGCGTCTCTCATCATAGGTAAAAAAGATACCGTTCTTCTTTCGCGGAACCAAATATTGGGTGATATCAACCATTGCTGATTTGGTTCTGCTCTCCCCTTCTTCTGAAGGATGCAGGTGTAATTCCTTCCCATCGTTTAAAGGCGCGGATAAATCCCGTTTCATTCGCATAGCCTGCTTCATCGGAAATTTCGGAAATACTCTTTTCGCTATATCGTAATAGATTGACGCTTTTCTCACGTCGGATACGATCTTGCAGGGAGCTAAAGCTTAAATCGATTTGTTGAAGTTCCTTTTGTAGTTTGCGCTTACTCATATTAAGTGTCTTGGCAGCACAGTCGACTGAAAAGGTTGTATCTGAAATGTGCTGTTCAATAAGGCGACCTACTCTAACTTCCAATTTGGCGAGCATTTCCCTTTCTTTTTGTTCACACCACTGTAAACCAATGGATGACATTTCTGAGTTAGAAAGTTCTGGGGTGCAATGAATAGATTCAGGTATGAGCTTGATGACATTATCTGTACCTGAAAAATTGATGTTACAACGATAGAATTCGTAGAATCTATCCGGGAAAGCGTCGGAGGAAGGTCGTTCAAGTTGAAGATGGAGAGGTGTGAGGTTAATGTTCTGTGTGATACGGCGGCCGATGCGTACCAACACAGAAAGAATAAAGTCCATTACGTAAGTCGGGTCGCCATATTCATGGGTTATTTTGACCCCAAACTCATCATTGTTTTCAGTGATCCGCCTTACCTCGAGAATATTGGCCAATATCGGTTTGAATTTAATAAATAAATCAATGGCTTCTGAGATAGAGGAGCAACTTAATAATACAACGCCAAACCCTTCAAAGCCCGAAAAGGATGTATGTTTGGATGCGTCAATTCCAATGCAATCGTTTCCGGTCAATTGAACGGCTTGGTTTAATAGTTTGATAACAAGTGGACTGGATAGTATGACGGAGGGTGTTTTTTGCATTGACCAATCGGCAATTTCAACTTGAGAAAGGCCGGAACCCACGCTGGCGGTTAATAGCAAAGGAGTTGAGTCCTGATGGGTATGTCTCATATACGCAAGGACAGAGTGAAACGCCAAGTTCATCATCATAAGATTAGGACCAAAATAGACGATCTATGTAGATCGGTGTTATCACACCTTTTCTGTTAACGAATACCTAAGTTCAGGCTTGTTTACAGCGGTATTGCTTGTTGTTATGGCTCAGTATTCTATCAGGATTTATAGAGATATAAGAAGTGGTTCTTTTAGGCCAATCTGGTTTTCTTAACTCGGTGTTGAAACCGAGTGCCCTTTATGAGGGATGTGTCACTAATTTCTTCAGCTTGGCGATGATTTTGAGCTATTATGGCCTAGCGGCCGGAAAGTAAATGTGGCAGCAATTGGAGCTGTAGGATTGCGTAATTCGCTGAATAATAACGGTTTGGATGGGACTGAATGTGATTTTACAAGGATATATCATTGTACCTGATGAGGATATGGATCGTGTTTTGAAAGCGTTGCCTAAGCATATCGAATTAACGAGAAAAGAGTCTGGTTGTATCGTGTTTAATGTAGAACAGGATGAGGACAATAAGCATCGTTTTAATGTTTATGAAGAGTTTGAAAGTACAGAATCGTTTGAGTTGCATCAACTACGCGTGCGCTCTTCCTACTGGGGTGAAATTACACAGAATGTAGAGCGTCATTACACAGTGGAAGCGATATCAACAAAGGAATTGAGACAATAGAGAGGTCACTTCAGTGAGAATCATACTTGCGTTGACGATCAATATCGTACTTTTTGCACTGACTTTCTTATTCATGAGTCATACTTATATTGCGCTCTTAGTCGGTATCTCATTGTTTGTGTGGTTTTTCTATTTCTTGTGGAAGCGTCAAAATCTCGTGTTGAGGCGTGTGGAGGATAAGATTCAAGGGGAGACAGTTATTATATCCCCCGAACACATCATGTTCAGAGCAGTAGAATCTTCAGGTTATTCGCAAACCAGCGGTATGGGATATATCGCTCTTACAGAGAGCTTTCTCTATTTTGAATTGGTACTTCTTGATTTAGTGATTACCGTTCCCACAAATCGGCTCTTGGATGCAGAGTTCGTGTCACGGTTGAAAGGTGTATCACCTGGAAGAAAAATGCTGCGCATCGTGTATATTAACGAAAATGGCGACCATGATTCCATCGCGATTAATGTTAAAGAAATGGAACAATGGAAGAATACAATTCTCAAGGTGTGCGAGAATGTATAATATATTGAATGGATGTGACGAATCAGCGGCCAAAAGGGAAACAATGAATATTAAGGATAAAGTTGATAATTTCGACGTACTTTGTAATGGCAGTGCTTCTTTATTTTTGGAAAAGTTATCAGAAGAGAATAGATGGAGTGAGGCATACGCCAAAAAGGCTTTTCAAGAATATAAGCGATTTATATATTTGGCATGTGTGAGTGTCGGGTAGTACCGTCAAAGACGGTAGATCGAGTATGGCATCTACATATGACATTTACTCGGTCCTATTGGCACGATTTATGTGGCGATATTTTGGGGAAAGAGCTACATCATTCCCCGTCGCTACATAATGAAAAGTCGATATCCAATGATCATGAAGATTATGCAAATACCCTGAATCTCTATAAGGCTGAGTTCGGATACAGTCCGCCGAATGAATACTGGGGAAGGTTGACAGGTAATAATAGGAGCTTAGCAAAAGTCGTTGCGCTAACGTTATCGTCTAGCCTGTTGTTAACAGCGTGTACTCAAATTAACGGTGATGATATTGAATTTTATGTGAAATGTGCAATTGGCGTATATGTAATATATAAGGTATTTAAGTGGCTAGGCCCAGGTAAAGGAGGTGGTGGCTGCAGTTCCAGTAGCTGTAGCAGCTGCGGAGGAGACTAGAATTATCCTGTTGTATTCAATGGGGTTAGTGGGAGTGTTTTACAAATGGAATTCACCATATGAAATTCAAATCATTTATTGCGGAATCAACCCGTTTGGCTAGGGAACTGGTTAACGAATCTGACCCGAATGATATTCAGTATCTCAATAGATTACGCGTGTTACTTGGACAGGTTGAGGATATCCCTAAATTTAATTCAGAGAATGCCATTATCAAAAAAGGCGGTAAGGGCTGGAATTGGTGTACAGTAGCCGATTCGATGCCACTATATGGTATCCAGTTGAATATAGCGTCAGGAGGTTCTTTACCGACACATGACCATAGGGGGTATATTGGTTTAGGTTATGTGCTTGATGGTCAAGTAAAGGTTACAACCTATAGCAAGGCGTCAGTAGTTGATGGAGAATTACTGCTTACTAAAATTAGCGAGAGTATTCTAAGCCCTGGTGAATTTGGCATAGTGCCGTTAAAGTCTGCCAATATACATACCATTCAAGATATTGCCGGTGGTAGTACATTACTTGACTTGCTGACCATCTTTAATGGCGATGGTGATTCCTATGAAATCAAGATTAACGATAAAAAAAATTATGAAGGTCTATATCCGGCGTCATTCACTGGTAATAAAATCTAAAAAATTGGCACGTTAATATTTATGGAGAACCTTGCAATTTTTAAGGAGAAACGTTGAAATCAATCATATTTATACTCTTACTAATTTTCACTTGTTCAGCAATGGCTTATCCAGAGATTCACCATGATTTTGAGTTCTATGATGTCTACCCGAATGAGGAAAATAATCTTAAAGCAGCGTTGAAAGAAGCTACCCCTATTTCTTCAGAAGGTAAAAAATTTCACGGCAGAACCAATTGGTATGTTAAGTGGAATTACAAATGGAAAAAACGTGATGGTAGATGTTGGATTGTAAGTGTGAAAACTAAGCTGGATGTTAACTATATTATGCCCCGAATACCGAATGATCATCAGGTAAAGCGTAGTGTTCGATATGCATTTGGAAAATACTACGCGTTGCTATTCAAACACGAACAGGGACACAAAGAATCGGGTTTGCTAGCAGCTCAGCGTATAGAGGATAGTTTACGTAGACTTGGATATTTTAGGAGTTGTAAAAAGCTGGAACGAGCGGCGAATAAGAAAGGGCAGGATATTATCGAGCTATTTAATAAGCGGGATAAAGAATATGACGATAAATCCGATCATGGACAGCGTGATGGCGTCAATATTAATCTATTCATTTAGCGAATGATAACGCAAATATCCTTCGATTAAGGGTCGAGCCAATAAATTCGTATCCTAATATGATATCCTACGGCCTTGGCCCTTGAGCACCTAAGAGAATATTATGAATCGTAGACAATTTATCGCCGCGTCAGTATCAGGCGGAATACTTATCGGTATCGGCAGTGGATATGCCTGGGTAAACGATGGGTTAGATGTAAATAAACTAACGATTGATAATGCGCTTATCACGCTGGATAATTTAGCGGATAAAACCGTCACGAGTACGGGGCAATGGAATTTGTATCAGATATTTAGCCATGCAGCGCAGAGTGTTGAATATTCGATGACAGGTTATCCGTTGCATAAATCGGACACGTTCAAGAATACGGTCGGTAAACTGGCTTTTTCAGCATTTTCCACAAAAGGGAAAATGATACATGGATTAAGCGAAGAGATACCTGGAGCCCCGCTATTTGAGAAACGTGATGATGCTAAAGGAGCATTGTTGCGATTAATACAATCTCTTAAGGATTTTCAGCAGTTTGCTGGAGAGCTTGCCCCGCATTTTGCCTACGGGGTGTTATCAAAGGATGAATACGGACTTGCGCACGTGATGCATTTACATAATCACTTTGATGAAATTAGCATAGTGTAGATATGAATATTATTATTTCAAGGATGAGCTATGATTGAAAAATTAGGTCGATTGTCAGAGAACTTGTATTGGCTAAAGCCATTGGTTTATATATCAGGGGTAGCGTGTTTGAGTCTGTTTTTTTATGCGCTACTGATGGTAGGTGGAAAGGAGCAGGATGCATTGCTAATTCCCAGTGTGCTGGGTACGATTTGGTCGATGCTGTTTATTGCGTTACTTTCCATTTTCAGCAATATTCCTCAGAAGCCCGTAGCGACGGACAAATTTTTACGTAGAATAAAGATCCGATTTTCTAGGGCGATGCTCTATCTAGTGGGCTTGGTATTTATTTCAGTGTCCTTCGCGCTTGTAGTATTGACCTTTCGATTTATCAAAGTGTGGGTATCGTATTGATCCTATTTATGTATAAGGCGTTAAACTCTGTTCATTAATTAATTCAGTAAGTACATGGGTATACTGTTGAAGGGCATCCATATTTTTAATAATAATCTCGCCGTATTGGCAGTAGAGAATATGGGAGTTCTCCCAATCCTTGAGTTGCATGTTCACTCGCTGTCGACTGGCATTGATCATATCGGATAATTCACTATGGGATATCTTAATGGATATGCCTTTTTCTGTTCTAAGACCAAAGCGGAGTCCAAGACTCATCAAACTATTGGCAATCTTCGTTTTTAAGTTGGACCGTTCCCGCTCGGCGCTGAGCGCTTGATAGAGAAAGAAATTGGTTGCTAATTGTTTGCTGAACTTTAGAGAGAAGTCTGGGTGAGATTGCATAAAATGCAATAGTGTATTTTTGGGTATCAGGATTAATTGGGTGGCCTGTTTAGCGATGGCAATACTCTGGTAGCTGAATCCCGAAAGTATTTCGAGTTCGCCCACAATAAACCCTTTAGTTACGTGTTCAACAAACACTTCTTGCCCGCTGCTGGTGGTGAATTCAAATTTAATGGAGCCTTGAGTGATGAGATACACGTACTCCGGCGTATCTCCCGGCTGATAAATAACATCTCCGTGATTAAACGCGCGTTTTCTTAGTGTATTGAGCTGCGGGTCGGTAAGTATCGCGGTGGCATTAAATAGAGGGTGTTGTTTTAGGTCTTCCATAATCTTGATTTTATTATTGTTGGTTGTCATGGTTTCTCTTAGCAAATGTCACATGGGTGGCAGTCTTGCACCTAGGGTTTGTTTTAATATGGTGAAAAATCGACATCATAGGAGAGAGCGGCACAATGAATTTTTACCATATCAATTCTTTTTACAAAACTCTATTAGGAATAATAGTGACCTTTGCCTTACAAGGTTGTATCGGCAATGAGGAAGTAGTGGATGTGGTTAGCTGCGATATATCTGAATATGGCTCAGTGCAATCGAATTCTGCAATGCTCTATGTGGATGGGCAACAGATTAAAGATCAGCAAGGTCGGGAGGTCATCTTGCGGGGCGTGAATACTTCTGGGGATTCAAAAATACCCCCTTTTACGCCACTTACTTCTTCTGTGATGTTTGACCCGTTACCGGAGTGGGGAATCAATACGTTACGTTTACTCTTTACCTGGGAGGCGTTTGAGCCTACTCGCTGTGATTATGAAGAGGCATATTTGGCATATTACGAACAAGTGGTTGAGTGGGCAGCAGAACAGGGTCTTTATGTTATTGTGGACTTTCATCAAGATGCGTTTTCTCGTTTTTCTGTAAAGGGGTGTGGTGAAGGTTTTCCTGCATGGGCAGTGACCTCAACAGTGCCGTTGAAAGAACCCGATAACGGTGAATCCTGCGAGAGCTGGGGAACCGATATGATTTTTGATATCTCTCATCATAAAACATGGTTGTATTTTCATAGGGATATTGAAGGTGCTAGATCTCGATATATTGATATGGCGAAGACAGTTGCGGATCGAATGTCTGCTCACCCTAATGTGATTGGCTATGAACTTATGAATGAGCCGTGGGGTACTAACGAAGAGTTAGCCGATTTGTTTAATAAAGTCGGTGCAGCAATTCGTTCGCGCCACCCTGAAAGTATCTTGTTTGTGCCGCCCCATGCGTTAGTCTCTTCTGGGGCGCTAGGCAATAATATTGACAAGCCGATGTTTGATAACTTTGTATATGCCCCCCATTATTATGATCCGTTCGTCCTATTGTCGTCGGCTTGGATAGGCGTGGACCCAGCTGGGCCTCTAGATAGAATGGCAGCCCATGCAGCACAATGGAATGTACCATTGTTGATTGGGGAATACGGCGCCCCGGCGGATACTGTGAATGTAAAAGGTTATATGAGCGCTTATAACCGCTGGTTAAATAGTGGGCTTTATTCAGGAACCCAATGGAACTACACGCCTACATGGCAAGAAGAGACAAAAGACGGTTGGAATCACGAGGATCTGAGTATTGTGGATAGCCACGGTCAATTGCGGGATAATTTCGTTCCCACCGCTTATCCACAGGCTATTGCAGGTGATGTGGTAGATTTTGAAATTAATGCAAATTCTTTACGTTTTCATTGGGTTAACAACCCTTTATTAGGGACAACGGAAATTTATCTGCCGATGGGGTTTATGGACAACAAGAAACTGATCCTTTCGACCGGTGTGGCCTGTCAGCTGAAAGGGGTTGTGCTTCATTGTGCTTCCCCTACCAATGGTGATGTGGTGGTAGAAATTACTGATTAAGCCAATAGGTTATAGAGGGCAACAAGTCCTAAAATGAATAGCAGGCTACCCCCCCAGTGCTGGAGCCGTTTTTGTTGTTTCCGTTTAATTTCTTTTTGTTGTTCCCGCGAGATAATTGCGTCCCCTTGGGTGAATTGATATTGTTCACTCATGGGGCGATTATCAATAGGCTTCCGATTTTTAGGGTTCATAATTAAAAAAAATCGCTTTTTGATTGCTTATGCTTTTGACTAATATTAGGTTAGTGTTAATGTCTTACTAGTATTAGCATTTACGTTGGGTCGGAATATTTGTGGTTGCGTTCTATTGGGCGATTTTTGTAGGACATTTTTTTAATACTGCCCGAATTTTTTTACAAAAGATATAACGTCAAATGGAAGAGATATAATAAGAAAGGAAAATAATATGGCTTATGTATATTTGGTTTTAGCGATAATAACCGAAGTGGCCGCGACGAGTGCAATCAAGGCATCGGAAGAATTTACCAAACCGATTCCTAGTGCAATCGTTATTTTAGGATATGGTCTTTCACTTTATTTATTGGCTCTTGTGCTGCGTTCGATGCCTGTAGGTGTTACCTACGCCGTTTGGGCTGGGTTAGGGGTTGTATTAGTGACTGCGGCAGGTGCTGTGTTTTATAAGCAGATTCCTGATGTACCCGCGATGCTTGGTATGTCGTTGATTGTTGCAGGTGTTGTGGTTATTAATTTGTTTTCTGTGACAACAGAGCATTAATTTCTATGGTGTCGTTATTTGTTGCTGAATGCACCTTTATGGCGCACAACTCATAATGGTAACGGCATGATGCGATTGGTGTATGAGGCCTCCAGTGCGTTAGAAGCGCATATGATATTGAATCTTTTAGAACAGGCAGATTTGTCTGGTCGAATTGATGGTGAATATCTGCAAGGGGGGGCAGGCGAGTTGCAGGTAGGTGGCGTGGTACGGGTGATGGTCGAGGAAGAAGACTATGTCGTGGCTCGCGAAATTATTCAAGAATGGGATAAGCATCAATCCGAACGTTTTAGTCATGCCAAGGGCGGTAGTTCGTCGGAATCTGGATACTCATGGGGGTCAGGTTTAGTTGGGTTTATTTGTGGTGTGATTTTCCTGTCGATTTTTGATAATACGGCCATTGTAAAACAAGGTGTGGATTACAATAATGATGGATCATTGGATGAACAACATTTCACCGAGAATGGCGCAGTAACTCGAACAGAATATGATCGAAACCTTGATGGGCGAGTTGATAAACGTTTCCATTTTGAGAGGTCTGGTCGCCTTATCTCCTCAGAATCCGATGAAGATTTCAATGGCAGTTTTGAAACACTGACTGATTTTGAACATGATCAAAAAGTACGCTCCGAATCGGATACGGTGGGTGATGGCATTAAGGATCTTCAAATGGAGTATCGTCATGGGGTTTTGACAAAAACGCGATTGTTCTCACCTGATACCGGTAAACCCATTAAGGTTCAGTATTTTGACGGCTTTCGGTTAGTAAAAGCGGAATTCGATAGTGATGGTGATGGACACTTCGATACCTTATATCAATATGACAAAAACGGTGAGGTATCTGGGACGTCTCACTTTACTGCTTATTAGGAGTCGAGAGAAATGGCGGTAACCTCAATGTGGCGCGCTAGTCTACGTTTACTCCTCAGTGTTTGTTCTCTATTTTACTATGGAGGTTATGCCTATGCGGACCCGATGACTGATGCATTGGAAGCGGCTGCACTGGAGCGAACCACCCATTCCGTGAGATATGACGGTGCGTATTTACGTATCCCCTACCCTAATGGCGATGTACCGGACACGATAGGGGTCTGTACTGATGTGGTTATTCGATCTTATCGTGCGTTAAACCTTGATTTACAGCAATTGGTTCATGAGGATATGAAAGCAAATTTTGATGCCTATCCTTCAAAGCGGATATGGGGTTTAACGCGACCCGACGCTAACATTGATCATCGGCGCGTGCCGAATCTTCAGCGCTTCTTTTCTCGTTTTGGTAAACAGTTACCCGTGACGCAGAAAGGTAACGATTATCAACAGGGGGATTTGGTCACGTGGATGTTACCGGGCAATCTGCCGCACATTGGCATTATTATTTCTCGGCGCTCGAACGATAACCAAAGGCCACTTGTGGTTCATAATATTGGTCGAGGGCCAGAAGTCGGCGATATGTTATTTCGTTACCCTATTACGGGTCACTACCAATTTGGTAAACGTGATAATATGCCATAAACGGTTTGTTAAATAAGGAAAAAAATTCATGCAGTGTCCTAAGTGTAAATCCATACCGTTACATCCCACCAAACTAGAGCAAGGGTTATCTGCAATGGGTTGCTCCGCATGTTCGGGAGCGATTGTATCACTACTCTATTATCGTGATTGGGTTGAACGTACTGCACCGGTGGCGGCATCCTGTGATCATACATCGGTTGAAGAAGCGAATGGGATTAAGGATAGTAAAGAGAGTTCGGCAGAAGAGATAAACGATAGCCGTAGTGCGATGGCCTGCCCTAAATGTAAAAAGCTCATGATAAAATACAAAATCAGTGGTGATATCAATAATCGCCTTGATTTATGCCGTAGCTGTGATGAAGCATGGTTGGATGGAGGCGAATGGGAATTACTGAAGTCTTTAGAGCTTAACCGAAAAATGCCCAGTGTATTTACAGAAGAGTGGCAGCGTAAAATACGTAAGCAAGCGACAGAAGATTTACGTGATCAACGTCTATTGAAGTCTGTTTCCGAAAGTGAGTTGGCCGAGGCGAAAAAAATTCGAACTTGGTTAAAGGATCATCCTAATAAGCAGGAGATCCTATTTTTTATCAATCACGAATAATACTGCGTTGGGTTGTCGGTACTGGTTAAATCCGTGCAACCCAATTAATAAGCTCCATTGAGAAACTACGCTCTACGGCCCATAGCGTGCCAATAATTATCATCAAACAAGCACTTGTCGGTAGAATCCATTGCCGATAAATCGTTGTACCCCGTATGCCATAGATGAGAGGCAATAGGGCCCCAACGATAACCAATTGCCCGACTTCCACACCGAGATTAAACCCAATGATACTGGACCAAAATGCCTGTGAGGGTAAGTTAAGGTCACCCAGTACGCTGGCAAAACCAAACCCATGGATAAGGCCAAAACCAAATGCAAATACCCAACGGCGTTGATGTGCAATGGGGTAAAGCATGTGAAGACCCGCGATGCCTACGGATAAAGCAATGATAATTTCTACAATGTCGATCGGTAATGTGATCCATTGCAGTGTTGCGGCCAGCAAGGTGATTGAATGGGCAATGGTAAATGTGGTAACAATGGCCAATACATCAGTAAATACTGGCTTAACATTAGTCCGAGCTATCCACCTATTGTGATGTCTGCTGAGTACCGAGGGTAGTAGTAATGCCAATAGAAATAGAATGTGGTCGAAGCCAATCCAGATATGCCAAATGCCTTGTTTGATAAATTGCCAAAAGGTAACCCATGTGCTGTTTTCAGGGGTATGTAACACAAGTGTTGTATTGTCAGGGCCGATAACACTGACGTGTTCACCTTTGGTATCGATATAAGTCACAATACCGCGATGCGATTGGTCTAATGCGAATAACGGAGTATAACGGATACTGATTGGTGCATTGGAAGAGCACAATAGGGTCATATCCAATGCGATAAATATTCCGCTGTTTAATCTGTCGAGCGCAATGGGAGAAATTTCCAGCGGGCAGGATAGTGATTGCTGTTGTACATCAAGTGAAGACCGTGCGTATTGAATTATAGTGTTTTCTTGATCCAATACTTCACCCCAAGTGATATCCCCGTCATGGTTTTTATCGATTCCAACGGCCATTTCAAGATCTTTTATACCGAGATGCCAGCGTGCAATATATTTCGGGTTTTCATCAGTGGCAGTGATTCGTAGGTAACTGTCACTTAATTGATGAGCATGGGTGGGTAGTGAAAAGAAAAGCATAATAAACGTGGTGATTCGTAGGATATAGATTCCAAAAATCATGTCTGTATCCTCGATGTCTCAATGGTGTTGATAAGCGAATCGATTCTATGATCATATAGCCTTGTATCTTTTACCCATTGAATAACCGATTGGGCTTGTTGTAATTGTTGACTGGCAATAGCTGCGCGCAATACCAGAATTGCATCACTGGGGGCTTGTTGGATTTTCCAATTTTTCAGTGCCGAGTGTAAGGCTTGATTATATTTATTCAGTATTGATAGCGAGAATAATGCATATTCTTTATGGGGAAATAGTTCCTTGCGAATTTTTGAGCTGGTAAAACTATCATCTAATTCAGATTTAAACGTGGATAGCTGGGTATCTCCAACTAGTTGATAGTACTGAGCCATTTTTATTTGTTGATGGAGGTTCTTCTTTAGGTTATCGATACCGATATGAGAAAATAGTGTTATTAGCATTTCGCTAAGATTATTTTCTATCAAATAATCGGTGAATTGTTCGATCAAGTAGCCATTGTTTGGATTGATAGCATACGCTTTCTGATAATTCTGAAGCGCGACATCTTTTTGTTGGTGACGATGAGCGATCGTCGCGATGGTGATATGAATCTCTTCGCGTTCGGTGGATGATAAGGTCAGGTTGTCGGCGAGTAACTGAGTGAGTTGTTGAATAGCAAGCAGCCCTTTTCCTGTTAAACCGTTGACTTGTGCAAGGCAATTTACTCCCAATGTGGGTTGAGATAACCACAGGATACGTTGGCAATCTTGTTGTGCAGAGGTGTAGTCCGTTTGCATCATATAAACGTGGGCGCGGGTCAATAGTGCTTGAGTGTTTCTGGGTTGTTGGTTTAGAACAGAATTAAGTTCGACTAACGCTGAGGGAAATTGGTGACGATTTTGTAAAATCGTGGCTTTTAGCAAGGCTACCTTTGGATATTGTTCACTGATGTTCCACCATGGATTAAGCGCCGCTTGAGCGTAACCCATCCAGCGTGGATCATTATTTTTCTGTGCGCTATCAAGATAGGTTTGAGCCTGCTGAATACGTTCTGACAACTGTGCAGTGTCTTGTCGTTCATGTTTTTGAGTACGTTGTAAAGTCACCATAAATGACGGCAGTGTGGTTATTACATGTGTTCGTGATGTGGGCACAAAAGGCTCTGCTATCGCTATATTGAGAGGCGCTAAGATGAGCAATACGTTGAATAGACAACGTAAACCCGTAAACGATTGCGGAATGAAGGGGGAGATGGAAAACCATCTCCCCCACCCGCCTTTAGAATAATGCGTTAAAGGCGTTTTCATCATTGTTATCAAACTCTAGAGTTAGGTTATTAATATTGATCGGTTCGGCGCTATCATCGGTTTGTTGGATAATGTCGATGACCAGTTGATTAAAGTTGTCACGTTCAAACACGGGTCTATCGGGCCCGCCGTGTTTGCCGTTGCCACCACCACACGCGATAAGGGCGGTGGTAATCAGTAGCATGGATAATATGTGTGATGTTCTCATGATAAATTCCTGTGTTTAGTTTCCGGCACCGGGTAGTGGTGCATTCAAATAAGGAAAGTTATTGCCAAAATCCAGAGCGCTAATGTCCGCACCATCGGTAAGTGGTGCAGTATTGTTGGGAGCAATCGTGCTGTCACTGATGAGTGCACCCATCGCGACACGGAGCACCGAGTCGACAACATCATCTCCAGGGCGACGACCATTGGGGAACCCCGCTAAGTCTCCTCCCAGTACACCAAGATTGTGTTGATTTGCGGCGCTGGTTGGGTTGATGCCGGTATTAAGGCGTAGCATTTCAGATCCGGTAACAGAGCCCGGTTGGTTGAGTCCTTCTAATCCCGTTAAAAACGCAGAGACTAAATCAGTACGAGGATAGAGGTTGGGTGCCACGGCGGTGCCAGGAAACAAAATTTCTAATAGCGCTGGGAACGTTGGATTGGTAACGTAATGTGCGAATTGGGTATCATCTTTTGGTTCACTGGCATTAAAGCGATCTTTATCCTTGAGTCCGATGACCACTTCGTTAACTAATGGCATTCCGAGTCGAGAGACTTGTGCCCATGCACCACCCACTACAGAAGGCGCGTTATCGAAATCAGGAAATGGGTTCAGTACCCGAGCTTGTCGTAAACTTGCGCTGGTCCAACCGCCGATGACGTCTTCACTACCTGAGGTGACACAATCAATGGGAACTTCCAGCACTAACGAGGTAACGTTCTTATCGGCAATGGTATTGGGTTTACTATCGATGTCACCGAGAGGATTAAGATTCACTAGGTCGAAGACTTCCCCTAGGTTGACTGAGAAACTTTCTTGACGCTGGCCAACAAATACTTTGCCGGTGCCGCTGCAGTTAGGAATGGCGATGTCATAAATATGGGTGTCAGCATAATTGCTGTAACCTGGAATAGATTTTGAGCCGATATAATCTGATGGTTTTACAAAGGTGTCCGCGCCGGTTGCATAGTTGACCACGGGCATGGTGTTGCCAGTGCGGCGGTCACCATAAATGACATCCAGGTAATAGGATTGGGTACCATTGAGTGCTCCCGTATCTGCGACACTGGGTCCGATAATACCAATATTTTTCAGCGGGACTGACACATCGGTACCGGCGATATTGAGTTGAAGGTCTTTCAATTGGCTTTGGAAATTAAAGCTAAAGGTAATATCTTCAACAGCATCGCCATTATTGTCGACATGGATTTGGTACAACGCGTTGTCATCTAAATCAAAGTAGTTTGGACCGCCATAGGCATCCTGTAATGGAAGGTAGTTGGCAACAAAGGTGATGTAGCCCTCGCGACCGGTTTCATAACTACGGAACATATAGAAATCAGAACCATCCACTTTGGGTGCAGAGGTAATAAAAGGCGCTTCGCGGTGACTAGAGGCATTGGCGGTATTCATGCTCATCATGGTTGCTGCTCCTGCAAGGCCAATGGCGATGCTGGATATCGTAGCAACAGAGGTGATGCGTTTGGAAAAAGGCACTTTCATGGTAAAACTCCTGGTCCATAGACCGATTAACATTATGTTATAACTGCGTAATGCAGGGACCACTTTAGGTTTCAAGTGATGTCATGGAGTTATTACGGAGCAGATACCAAATTGGATGCAAAAAAGTGAATAAATAATGAAATAACCTTTTTGGTGCTTTTTTTGCGTTAGGCTGCATCCAAATCCAGACGCGCCTCGTATAGTAAGTAGAAGAGCTATGTAGAAAGGCAATGTAGAAAGGCAATGTAGAAAGACGACGACAAATAATGATTGCGGATGATGGAGATGATCGCTTTATGAAACAACAGGACGAGCTGACGGATCTTATTCGGCTAACGGCACGGGGGGATGAGGGCGCTTATAAAACGCTGTATGAAAAAACCTCACCTCGGTTATTTAGTGTCAGTCTAAAGCTACTGAAACGCAGGGATTGGGCAGAGGATGTGACCCAAGAGGCTTATGTGCGCGTGTGGTATCACGCTAAGGAATATCATACAGAGCGCGGTCAGCCGTTGACCTGGATGATTAGTATTCTGCGTAATCTGGCGATAGACAAGCTACGTAGCCGCTCGGCACAAGAAGTAGAAGGTGACGAATCCCCTGATGAGTTGGCGTTTGGTGGGTTAGGGCCGGTGAAACAAATGATGCAGAGCCAATCAGCAATGGCGTTGGAGGGTTGTATCGACGAGTTATCTGAGGCGCAACGCACTAGTATCTTTTTGTCTTTTTTTGAAGGGTTAAGCCACCAGCAAGTAACGGCCCGAATGGATGAGCCGTTAGGCACGGTGAAGAGCTGGGTGCGCAGAGGGTTGCAAAGTTTACGGAGGTGTTTGGAGCGATGAAATATACTGACCCAGAATTAATTGAACATCTAGCCTCAGAATATGTGTTGGGCACGATGGTAGGTAAAGCAAGGTTACGTTTTGAACGCCTACAAATGGAATCCTATCGGGTTAGACAAACCGTTTGGGAGTGGGAACAGCGTTTGTACCCAATGAGCGAAGGTATTGAGGACGAAGTACCGCCAGATTCATTATGGCAAGGTATCCAGCAGCGTATACATCCGCAAGAGCGGCAGTCAGAGCCAGTAAGTTGGCGTTCACTACTCTTCTGGCGCAGTTGGGGTGCTGTGGCAACCGCGATGGTTGTGGTATTGGCGGTAATGATTTCATTGCAATCAGCACCACCTGGGTTGGGTGTATCCGAGGACTATATGGCGGTATTTAATAACCCAGAGGCGCAACCGTTGTGGATGATCAGTTCAGATCTACAGACCGGAGAAGTCTCGATTCGAGCAGTGAATGCGACCGCCGCCGCTGTGGATAAAACCTTTGAACTATGGATGTTGCCGGCGGGTAATACCGCCCCTCGTTCAATGGGACTTATGCCGGTTTCCGGCAATAAACAGAAGGTAGTACTGCCCCCTGCATTGGTGGAGATTTTACGTACTGCAAAAGGTCTTGCGGTGAGTATTGAGCCGACTGGCGGATCGCCTACCGGGGTGCCGACGGGCCCTGTGGTATATCAAGCAGAATTGATTGCGATCTAAGCGAGCTGTGCTGATGGCGTCAATCCACGGACTGTGGTGTTATTCACAGTCCGTGGGATCTCGCCATGACTGTGACGATATGGTACTTTCGTTGTCTTAACGAAATCCCATTAATTTCTATATACAGTGATAGCGCTTTTCATGTCAGAACCGTTACCGAATCAATCATTGGATCACGATCTCGAAGAGCATTGGGCAGCTTGTCACGATTGTGACCTGCTTCTGCCGATTCATGATATTACGGAAAATCGGGTGGCCAGGTGTCCGCGTTGTAACGCGGTGCTTTATCGGCATAAAAAAGACAGCATGAACCGTACGTTAGCCTTTAGTATTGCTGCGCTACTCTTCTATATTCCCGCGAATACCCTGCCAATCTTATCGTTAGATATTCTAGGTAATACCGGCCGTAACACCATGCTAAACGGTGTGCTTCAGCTCTGGCAGCAAGGGTCTTGGTGGATGGCTTTTTTGGTGGCGGCATGTAGTGTGGCAATGCCGTTATTGGAATTGGGTTTGTTAGCGGGTATTACCGGACATATCCAGAGCCAACGTTACAGCCACTGGTTACCAAAGATGATCAAATGGCAACACAGAACGTCCGGTTGGGCAATGCTGGAGGTGTATCTCTTGGGTATCATTGTAGCCATTGTAAAGATGAGTGAGCTGGGGGATTTGGTGTTGGGCCAAGCGTTGGTATGTTTTGTTGTGCTGTTGGTGTTTACGTTGTGTGCTTTACAGAGCTTTGATCGTCATGAGGCCTGGCATCGTTGTATGGTGCTGCGTCAGCGGGCTATTGCTAAAGCGATTGCGTGTCAGTGATGCAGTTTCAACGGGCGTTAACGCAAGGGCTAACTGCATGTGATGAGTGTCATCACGTGGTAAGGCTAACGGAGGTTTCTCCGACTCAATCCCAGCGCTGCTCTCGCTGTTTTAGTGTTATTCATGCACGTAAACCGAAATCGATTTCCCGAACCTGGGCCTGGGTGTTGACGGGGCTCATTTTGTTATTCCCTGCGAATATGCTGCCAGTGATGACCGTTGTGTATCTAGGCAATGGATCACCGGATACGATTATGTCAGGGGTGATACATTTAGCTGAAGAAGGCATGTACCCGATTGCGCTACTGGTATTTATTGCCAGCGTGTTCGTACCCATTGTGAAATTGGTGGGATTAATCACTTTATTGGTGGTGGTGCAATGTAAGTTGCCACTCAGTGCCAAGCAGTGTACCTATCTTTACCGTATGATCGAATTCATTGGCCGTTGGTCGATGCTAGATCTGTTTATGATTTCAATATTAGTGACGTTGGTAGATTTGGGGGCTGTGGCCTCTATTACCGCTGGTGCCGGAGCAACTGCGTTTGCGTCGGTGGTGGTAGCAACCATATTTGCTGCCAATACATTTGATCCAAGACTTATTTGGGATTTGCGAGCCCCTGTTTATGACCACTGAGAATGAAGAGCCAATAATACCTGAGCAATCCTCCATGGATGACCCGTTAGTAATCGAAAATGAGGGGTTCTCGTTAATATGGTTAGTCCCCATTATTGCGTTGTTGATTGGTGGTTGGATGGGGTATCAACAATACCAGGCGAAACCCACGGTGATCACGATTCATTTCCCCGATGGCGATGGTATTAATTCCGGCAAAACGGAAGTCCGTTACAAGGGATTAACTGCGGGTGTAGTGAGTGACCTTGCATTAGAAGAGGACGGCGCTGGGGTATTGGTCTCGGTGGAAATGGACCATCGATTTGAACCTTATTTAAGTGAAGAGACGGATTTTTGGTTAGTGCGTCCAGAGATTGGTGTATCAGGTATTAAGGGTTTAGAGACGTTGGTTTCGGGTAACTATATTGGCATACGACCCGTGAAAGGATCGATAGACTTGGACTTTGTCGCGTTAGATGGCCCTCCCCCGTTAAGCGCCAATGAACCTGGTTTGCATATCCGATTAACGGCGCCTGATTTGGGATCGTTGAGTGTCGGCTCTCCGGTGACCTATAAAAAAATCATTGTGGGTAGTGTTCAAGACTACAAGCTGCATGATGAAGGCGTCACAATCGATCTCTTTATTAAGCCAAATTTTAGTCATCTGGTAAAAAAAGGCTCTCGCTTCTGGAATAGTAGCGGTGTGTTTGCATCTGGAGGTTTGTCGGGGTTTGAGATTCAAACCGATGCATTAGCAACCATTATTGCCGGGGGGGTGTCATTCCATACTCCCGAACAGAGTGAAAACGCACAAGCAGCCAATAATGACGAGTATTCGTTGTTCAAAGATTATAAACGGGCTAGTGCGGGCATTCTTACAACGATTCAATTTTCCAGTGCCGAAGGGTTAGTGGCTGAAAGCACAGAGCTTCGTTACAACGGGCTTCATGTAGGTATCGTGCGGGAAATCGAGTTTGATCAAGACAAAGGCGTGGTAAATACCACCGTAGTCTTTGATCCTCAATTTGAATTCTTATTGGTAAAAGGAGCGGCTTTTTGGTTGGTAAAACCTGAATTATCGCTTTCCGGAATTTCTGGATTGGATACAATTATATCTGGCAACTATATCGAAGTTGCCGCTGGTAAAGCAAAAGCAGAGCCGAAGTATTCATTTGTTGCATTAAGCCAAGCACCGAAAATGGATTACAGCGTGCCAGGACTCCATATCAAAATTGTCACGGATTTATTGCCTTCGATATCTCATGGATCGCCGATTTTGTATCGAAAAGTACAAGTGGGCGAAGTGCAATCTTATGGTTTAACCAAAGACGGTAAGCGTATTGAAATTCATGCGCATATTGATAAGAAGTATGCGCATCTCGTAAAACGTTCCAGCCGATTCTGGAATGCCAGTGGCATTCGCGTTAAAGGTGGTCTCGGTGGTATTAAGATTCAGACTGAAACCTTGACGACCTTGCTACGGGGAGGTCTGTCATTTTATACCCCCCAAGGGAAATCTAAAAAAGCTAAGAACGGTACCACCTATGAGCTATATGAAGGTATTGATGAGGCACAAGAAGAAGGTGTGTCGATTCAGTTCTCGGTGGAAACTGGGGATGGTCTAAAAGAAGGTACAGAGATTCGTTATCAGGGTATCCAAGTGGGTGCAGTAAAGTCAGTGCAATTGGATAAAAACCTTAAGAGCGTGGTGGTGCATGCGTTATTAAACCCTGATGCGAGAGCGCTAGCGGTAAAAGGCAGTGTCTTTTGGCGGGTGAAACCTGAATTGGGATTAGCTCACACGGCCAATTTAGATACATTGGTCTCGGGGCAATATATTACGCTTAATGCAGGTGAAGGTAATTTGCATTATGAGTTTGAATTATTAGATAAAGCGCCAACTCAAAAGCAGGAAAATACAGGGCTTAATGTCGTGTTGTTAGCGCCAAATACTCAGTCCATAAAAGCCGGTGTTCATGTTTTTTACCGCCAGGTAACGGTAGGAGAAGTGACAGGAGTTGAGTTGTCCAACAATGCCGATCATGTACGAATCTATATCAATATCGAAGAACCTTACCGCCCGCTCGTGAGGAGTAATAGTAAGTTTTGGAATACCAGCGGGATTGATATCAATTTTAAACTCTTTGGTGGTGCATCGTTTCGTACCGATTCGTTTGAATCCATTTTGGAAGGTGGAATTGCGTTTGCGACACCAAACAATGACACAATGGGTGACTTAGCCAAACCACAAGATCGCTTTAAACTGTATCCAGAAGTGAAGGAATCTTGGTTAGCATGGAAGCCAAAAATAGCCTTGAATCGATAGCACTATTGCTGCAATCACTATCATTGATGGAATTGCTCTATGGGTTTTTCTCGTTGCTTATCGTTGTACAGCTTGTGGGTGTGTTTTACTGTGCCAGGGTCATTGTTCAACAGGATGTGACGAAAGATATACGACGATTTTTGAATGAATATTGGCGGTGGAAGCAGGTGCGACAGAATAGCTTGCTTCTCTCACTTTGGTTAAGCTCCTTGGTCGCGTATGTAACGGTCTGGTTTGTGACGGTCAAATTGGCGGATATTCGGATTCAGCAAGCAGCGATTGAATCGCCACTATTACTCAGTTATATCGCATGTGGATGTCTATGCTTACTGCTGTATACCTTGTCGAAAGTCCGTGAGCAGATTGATGCCACCCGGGATACCGTAAAACGATTGAAGCAGATGCGTTTGTATACGGCATTTAAATCGGTACTACAAAAAGTACAGGGATCGTCGATTAATAACTCGTCTTGGGGTATTTGGGTAGGAACAACGGCGGCGGCAACTGAATGGTTGTCTGAACGTTGGGTGAAGCGAAAGATTGATGCAGAAATGAAAGATGCGATTCTTAACTTTAGTGCATTTGCCACCGTGGAGTATTTATTTCGTATGTCCTTGGTGGGGGTGGCAATCTGGATCATCTATCGCTAGATGATCCAGGCAAGTGGCTTAGAAGTGAAAGAATACCCCGGCTTCAATTTGCTGACGATCATAGGTGTAATTTTCGTCATCTGCATCAAATTGATAGCGGGTTAGCTGCACAAAGGTCGTGGGATACTTCTTGGCTTTTCGCTTAGACAGTAACATCTTGAAGGGCAATCGGGTTTCGAATCGTAGGCTTGCCGTGGTGCCTTTGCGTTCCGATAACCGCTCCTCTTCAACAACGTTATTGTTGAGGACTTGGCTATCTCGTTTATAGCCGTCTTCCTGATACTTTACCTTGGCTTGTAGATTACTTAGCGACATGACGCGATAACGTGCAGCAACTTGGATAGCGTAGCGGGTGTAGTCATAGTACCCCTCTCCTCCGTCTTGTTGATCAAAATAGGATAACTTCCCCTCTAACGTCAGATAGCGAGATAACTTATAACGATGAGATAGGTTCGCGAATTGATGTGTATAGGTTAAATCTGTACCCGCTATTGGGTCAGCGCTTAGATTAACTTCCCTCTTATCATCATAGGCTCTGTGACTAAGGCCGATATTGAATATGCTACGGTGAGATTTAGATAATCGATAACGCCATCGAGAGGAAAAGGTTATTTGTTTATGATCAAAATCGCTTTGATTTAAGTGAGTATAATCTTCATAGTCCTTTTTCAGGAATTCAAAACCAAAATTAGCATTGAGAGCACGGGATATTTTACGTGATAAGGTAGCGGATGTGGACCACCACTGGTAGTCATACCGATCACCAATTTCTTGATTGTTGGTAACACCAACGACGCCAGTGACATGGCTGACAAACGTCTTATCATAGGTACCGGCGGCGAGTTCTAGCTGAATCCTACTCTTCTTCTTTTCACCAATCTTACTTCTATAGTTCAGTGAGAGTTCTGTTCTGGTGGTATCTGCATCGTTGAGTGAGCCCCCAAAACGTTTGGCTTTTACCTTTACTTTTGCACTGAGTCCTTTGACGATTTTTTGTTTCGCGGTTGATTTGAGTTGCACATAGGTACCGCCGTCAGGATCAAATTTGTCTGCCAACGTCAGTGGATTACTATCATATCCGGTATGAATACGGGTATTTACCGTGAGACCATAACTACTATTACTGCTCATGCCGATGGCGATTGCGCTGACCAGCGGCAGTAACCGTAAGGTGCGACGGATGATATGCAGTGTGCTCATAGGTAACGAGTCCAACATGATAATTATGCCTCTTTGCTAAATGTAATAAGTTGGCTAAAGGAGGCACGAGAGGCCGATCGCTTTAAGAGTAGTTTATTTCGTAATTTTATTGCCGGTTGGTAGGCGTTATCCAGTTTTAGAAGTTGACTAAGCTGACTTAACGTACCGTTCTTATCTCCTTGTTTTAATGAGACATTTGCCAACAAGAAGCGCCCTTCTATATGGTTGGGTTTTATTTCGAGAATATTATTCAGTGTGGCAATTGATGACTCGTAATGCGCTTGCTGATACTGAATATTGGCCAGTTGCATAAGATTATCGAGGTTTCTTGGGGTTCGTTTTGCCATGGTCAATAGGTAGAATTCAGCCGAGGTATTATCATCAATGACAATAAGGGCGGCAATAAGTCTGCTTAGGGTTTTAATGGAGCGAGGAAAAGTATCATGGGCGGATTCCAAGACCTCTATAGCGCGAGCGTGTTGCTTTAGAGCCATAAGATAGTCAGCTTGGGCTAGTTGATATTTCTTGATGGCTTTGGGGTAAGCTAACGCAGGTTCTAGTTGGGATAGCGCCTGTTGATGATCCTTGAGCCTTGAATATACTTTTGAAGAATCATACCACGCGTTGGTCGCTTGAGGGTGACTGCGTAGAATACGATTATAGATCGCTAGAGATTCGCGGTATTGTTTTGTTAATCTATGTACTTTTGCGGTGGTTAGCGCTACTCGTGTGGATAGTGTTGGGTGGTCCTTGATGACTGCTAGCTTTTTCGTTGCTGCGTCATATTTATGCCGCTTTATATCAGACAAGGCATGTAGATAAAGTATTGACGGCGGTAGGGTATTCCATTTTTTCGTGGATAATTGCTTGTAGGACTTCTTTACATAACTGAGTAGGTAAGGTGTGATTGTTTTTGGATTGTCCCCTTCAATGTCCACCAATTTGGTGATTGAGCGTAGCGCGTTTGAGCGTTGGCCTAGAGCGATATAATTCCACGTCAGCAATTGTTGTCGATCGCTTTCAGAAAAGCTCTTAGGTAGCGCTTGGCTGAGAGTCTTGATTGAACCGTAAAAATCTGCGTTCTCCATTTGATAACGGGATTTTCTTTCGATGGCAATGGAATAGTTTGGGTTAAGCGCAATAGCTTTATCATAGGTATCGACAACAGATCGGTAGTCCTGATGGTTAATGGCCATCGTGTCGGCAAGTAGTCTCCAAGTAACGGCATTCCCAGGGCGATACTCAATGGATTTTTGATAGTATTGAATCGCAATATTTATATTGCCTAGTTGTGTACTACAACGTGCGGCGCCTGCTAATGCCTTCGCCTTTCGAGAACCACTGGTGATCGTTACTGCTTTTTCAAACAGATCAAATGCAGCCGTATAATCTTCCATTTTTTGATGAATTATGGCCGAATTGAGGGTGGCTGATTGATGATTGGTGTTTTTCTTAATAAGTTGATTATATTGATCTAACGCATCTTGTTGATGCCCTTTTTTGGACAATGATAGCGCATAATAAAATTGTGTGCCCTCAGCCAACCGTTGGGGCACTGATTTCACTGATAATTGATCAATGACAGTCTGATAAGATTTTTGCCTAACTAAAAGATAGTAATAAGCAACGTAGGTTTCTGTGAGACTATCATCAGGCACTCCTAGCATGGATAAGGTGTCTATCGGATTATTAGAAAAAATATCCCTTTTAATGCCATCCAAAATAAGCCCAATATAGGCATTTTTTGAGGTGTCACCGGTTGTTGCTGTATCCATTTGAAAAACACTGATATCAATTTCATTCACATCGTATTCTTCTGACGGATTAAGTGACAACGAGATATGCTGGATATTATCGCTGGGATTAGAAAGCGTTGTTTCCCCATAGTATATACTAGCGGTGATTGCACCAGCGACGATGCATAGGGGTATTCCCGTATGGGAAAATACCCGACTAAGATGCGCTAATGGACGAAGATAATTCATTGCCAAATCCTCTGTTATGTACGTTCTGAATTTCTAAACCTGGGCGACCATTAACTTCTAGAATAAGTGGGCCTTGTGTTTTATCTAAACAGACATCAACACCAAGGTATCCAAGGGGGATTGCTGTATAGGATTTCTCTGCCATTATTTTTATATTATCCCAAAATGGAATGCTGACACCGACGAGTGGCGCGCCACTATCAGGATGATGGGTGATTTCCTGTCCTTTTAATGAACTGCGGGTAGTAATGCCCGTTGCTAAATCGATGGCAATACCTACGGCACCCTGGTGTAAATTGGCTTTGCCAGAAGAGCCTTTTGTTGGCATACGTAACATTGCACTAATGAGTTTGCCTTTGCCTGCGATAATACGAATATCACTGAGGCCGTAAGGTGCTAAAGACTGCAGCGAATCATGCTGTAATATGAGTGGCTCAATATAGGCGGTATCAGTATCACCATCTTGAGAATAGATACCGGATAATATTTCATTAACGTGTTGTTTGAGCTTGCTGAGTGTCCATATTTTTCCAGAGGCACTCATAAAATCGTCGCCCTGCTTTCCAATAATAACGAGTATGCCGTTACCTTGAGATCCATTGTTGGGTTTTATGACAAACCGTGGCAGTGTAGCTATTACTTCGAGAAAGGGTTGTATTTCCCTGTGTGATGCACAGGAACCGAGAGTATCTGGTACTGGTATATCTAAGGCCTGCATAGCCTCTTTTGCAGCCAATTTGTCCGCCGCTAATGTGAGAAGTTTCTTATCGTTGTGCTTATAAACAAGCTCTCTATTGCGGCCATTGATACCAACTAATGATGCTGCATCTTTAAACAGGACTTTCTTAAACCGCACAATTTCAGATAAACGAATTCCAGACCAACTGCCGATATATATTTGTATCGAAAGTACAAGGAGTAGTAATTCAGGATAAAGTGAGAATAATCCCTGTAGCAAAATGGAATTAAAAATTCCGAAGCAACCGATAACAGTAACGAGTGTACCTAGGCTAATATAAAACAAATCGTTCCAATTGTTTTCTGCTGAGAGTTGGTGCAAGCGCTCTGCGATAAAACTAATAATTACCACAGGGAACAGCGTTAACATACCAAATTCTACGTGGTGATCGATGTCAACAAAGTACAGCGCAGCGATAAATAAGCAGGTAATTATGGTAATGATTGCAGCAAGTCGAGCGACTTTTAGAATATGCATTCGATCGAGTATTGTATGGAATAAAAAAGCTAATAGGAGTACGGCGATAAAACTGACGAGGCCAAGAGCAAGCCCCGTCGCGTAGCAGGCGGCTCCGATTAGCATTGGCATAAAGATGCCGAAGGTTTTCATACCCAATACATTTCGAAGAAAGGTAATGAGTAATGTACATAATGGAAATAGTAGGAACAGACTACTGGTTTTGGGGGTAAGACCTAGCCCCTGTAATAATACCGCGGCGTTAGTTTTGTTTTTCGAGTCTTCCGGTTGTTGGTGATATAGCGCGGGTGAAATAGTGTCTATTGCAACCGTAAAGCTATAATCAAAATTAATATTTCTATTATGGCGAAAAAGGGATTGGTCTCCCCGATACAATTCCAAGTAATGTGCCGGTAACTCTGCAAAATAACCATTGGTGGGACCGAAGGGAACCCAGTGATTATTGATAAAGACCTCAACCCATTGATGGGATGTTTTCTTGCTGCCCTCATTGAGTATTAGCCCGCCAACGAGCCGGGCGGGAATATTATTTAGACGGGCGAGTGAGATAAACAGGCGGCTTTTTCCATTACAGCTTGCTTCACCAAGCCTTAAGGCAGTGAGTGAGTCGGTAACCCCCTTAAAAGGAACAGTGTTAATTGAATGTGTAGTGTATTCGTAGATTGCACTGAGTACATCCAAAATATACTGATTGCTACTGGGGGCTATATTGTTCCACAGTTGTTTAATTTCTGGATGATTAACTTGTATTGCATCAGTTTGAGAAAGGTAGGGTGCAAATGCATTGTCATAACTGGTGGGAATGAGTAGCTCAGCGGGGATATCGTAGCGGGTTGCGGTGGTTGTGATATGAGCCTGATAATGTACCGAGCGACTTTGATCTGTGCCTGCCCAATTACCTTGGCGGCCTAAATTATTGTTTCTTTCGTGAAACTCCATATCGGGGGCGAGGTTGGTTTCGCCTATTAGGGATTGCCGATGGTTAGTCTTGGGTAAAAAGGTGCTAACTCTTACATCGGTATCTTCGGGTTCAAAGGTCATGTCTAACGACAGCTGAAATATGCTTTCCGGTATCAATAGGTCGCTTTTCAGCGGCGTTACGTAAAGATGCGTGAGGAAAATTGCCGAGGTCAGTGTGAGTAACACAAGCCATGGGGGTAAAGCAGAGAGCATTTTGCGGGCCACGGTCATTCTCCAGTGGTATTACGTTTGCTGTAGGTCTAATTTAAGTGGGAAATAATCCCACGTCAAGAAGATAAAGGTTAACAATTGAACAAAATGTGAACTAATTTTGTTGTGACAGGCAAGAGTGTTTAATTAGCAAACGAAGTGGAACAAATGTCCCGAATAGTAGCGGGAATAGCGGCTCGAAATAGCGATATGCACTGGCACCGTGGTTAGTGGCGCCAGAACATGGGAGTGAACAATACTAAAAGGGTAAAAATCTCCAGTCTTCCCAACAACATAGTGAAGCAGAGTATCCATTTGGCGGTATCAGAGATGGATGAATAATTGAGTGCTACACCATCTAATCCTGGCCCTAAATTGTTAATACAGGCGGCGATGGCAGAAAAGCCGGTAACGAAATCTACCCCAGTGGCTAAGATACATAGGAAAAGCACACAAAAACAAACCATATAGACGCCAAAGAACCCCCATACTGCTTCAATAACACGGTCGGGCACAGCCTTATTATTCAGCTTGATCACCATAATGGCATTTGGGTGAATCAATCGGCGCATTTCCCTCAGACCTTGCTTGAACATCAGTAACATACGTATCACTTTGATACCGCCACCGGTTGATCCTGCACAGGCACCGATAAAACTACCCATCAGCAATGCTGTGGGGATCAATGGGTGCCATTGTGAGGAGTCAGCAACGGAATAGCCTGTGGTGGTTGCGGTGGATACGGTTTGGAATATCGCATGGCGGAAGGCATCCCAATTGTTGTCGTAGGTGCCATCAAAGTAGAGCACTAAACAGGCAATGGTGGCGATCGAAAAGAGTACTTGGAAGTAGAAGCGCAACTCTGGGTCGGACCAATAATGGGTCAATTCTTTTCGTCGCCAGGCAAGAAAGTGTAAACCAAAATTTATGCCCGCAATGGCCATAAAGATAATGGTGGCGACCTCTATACCAGGGTTATTAAAATAGCCAATGCTCTCGTTGTGGGTAGAAAACCCACCAATGGCGATGGTGGAAAAGCTATGGCTAATGGCATCAAAAGCGTCCATCCCCAGGAACCAGTACGTAATTGCACAGACAAAGGTTAAGCAGACGTAGAGTGTCCACAGTGCTTTAGCCGTTTCTGCGATACGTGGTGTTAGTTTGTGATCTTTCATTGGGCCAGGGGTTTCGGCGCGATAGAGCTGCATACCACCAATGCCGAGCAGCGGCAATATCGCTACCGCCAAGACGATAATACCCATACCGCCGAGCCATTGGAGTTGCTGGCGATAATAGAGAATGGATTTTGGCAGATCATCCAGGTCCTGAATGACGGTGGCACCCGTGGTGGTGAGGCCGGAGATGGATTCAAATACAGCCTCTGCTATATTCATATCCGGTTTATCACCCAGTAAGAATGGGATGGCCCCATAAAGCCCTAGTACGGTCCAAAATAATACCACGACAAAAAAACCGTCTCTAACACGCAGTTCATCATGACGGTTGTGCACTGGTAGCCAACAGATCACACCAGATACCAAGGTGATGGCAAATGCGGTAAGAAACAAGGTATGGCCGCCATCGTCGTATATTAATGCGACAACGACAGGGGGTAGCATGGTCGTGCTGTAGATCATTAGCAGCACGCCAAGGACGCGCATTATAATGGCGGGATGCATAGCGAAGCCTCGTTAGAAGAAAGTAATACCGACTTGGAATAGTCGCTCGACATCGGATATGCGACGCTTATCCACCAAGAACAAAATAACATGGTCATCGGATTCGATGACAACATCATCATGGGCTATCAATACTTCATCGTTGCGGACAATGGCACCAATGTTGGTACCTTCCGGTAGGTCGACTTCTCCAATCATCTTACCAACAACCTTGGAGGAGTTTTCATCACCATGGGCGATCGCTTCAATGGCTTCTGCTGCACCGCGACGTAGTGAATGCACATTGGCCACATCACCTCGGCGTACATGGGTCAGCAAACTGCCAATGGTGGCCTGTTGGGGAGAAATGGCGATATCGATATCCCCTCCCTGGACCAGATCAACATAGGCTGGGTTGTTGATCAGGGTCATCACTTTCTTGGCCCCCAATCGTTTCGCTAACATGGAGGACATGATGTTGGCCTCGTCGTCATTGGTGACCGCAAGAAATACGTCCACATCTTCGACGTTTTCTTCCAATAATAGATCCTGGTCTGATGCATTACCTTTGATGACAATGGTGCGCGATAATTTTTCAGCAAGATAACGACAACGGTCGACATTTCTATCGATGACTTTAACTTGGTAGCGCCCTTCTATAGCCTCACAAAGACGTTCACCAATATTGCCGCCGCCAGCAATAATGATCTTTTTATAATTGTGTTCGAGACCCCGTAGTTCACTCATCACTGCGCGAATATGATTACGTGCGGCAATAAAGAACACTTCATCATCCGCCTCGATAATGGTGGTGCCTTCAGGAATAATCGCTCGATCGCGACGGAATATTGCGGCTACACGGGTATCAACAGAGGGCATATGTTGGCGTAAATAGCGTAATTCTCGCCCTACCAACGGGCCGTTAAAGTATGCTTTTACGGCAACAAGTTGTAGCCTTCCGCCGGCAAAATCCAATACCTGCAATGAACCAGGGTGTTCGATCAGGCGCTTGATATGATTGGTGACTTCTTGCTCAGGACTAATAATAACGTCGATAGGAAACGCATCATTATTAAAAAGCCCCTTACTTTTATTGAGATAACTGGTGGATCGAACGCGGGCAATTTTGGTGGGCGTACGGTGTAATGAGTAAGCCACTTGACAGGCGACCATATTGATTTCGTCACTGTTAGTGACGGCGATCAACATGTCGGCATCATCCGCCCCCGCTTGGTGCAATACCGTGGGGTGGGAGGCCATGCCTTGTACGGTTCGAATATCGTAGCGTTCTTGGAGTTCGTGTAGACGTTCGCCATCTTTATCAACGATGGTAATGTCATTATGTTCACTGGCAAGGTTTGCCGCCAGTGTGCCCCCTACTTGGCCAGCGCCCAGTATAATTATTTTCATAGTTGGAGTGTTGTTATCTCTTGCAGAAAACGCAGGGTTGTCGCTAACGTATTCTTTTGGTCAGATTTATTATTGGTGCTGTCCTTAATGTTAATGAGAATAGCATAACTAGCACAGGGGGAAAATCATTGAGGGGAACGATAGTTCACGAAACGTATTCAGTGAGGGGGCTGTACCCTATGCTATTTATGAAAGGTAAATAGCATAGGGTGAACGTATAAGGGTGATTGTGTTGGCGAAAAACTACGCGATAGCGATTTGTAATTCGGTAATATTCTCATCGGATTCAGGATTGACCCAATGGGTATAGACCTCTCTGCATTGGCCCGCCATCGCATGGCCTGCTTTAAGGATATCATTGATTAATGGCTCATAACCTTTGGAGCCGATATCAACAAAAGAACCGGTAAAACGCCGTTCGATATAGGTAATGGGTTCTAAGCTAGAGGCGTCGAACTTACCTTTGTAGGTTTGAGTGGATTCTACGGGTTGTGCTATTTCTAGCTCAAATACGGTATCTGGATTACCATCGGCACCACGGTAAACGAAGATCATTGGGCCGACCTGAGTTACTGCACCTTCCTCGACATCCTTTTCGATATCTAAAGGCAAGTTACCGATATCCTGCATCAGGCTTTTTAGGGTTGTGCGTGTTTTGGTTGAGATAACGGGAATGGCGTCGGATTGTTGTGGTTTCATTGTTTGCTCCTTGAAAGTGAATGATCGTCCGGTGACGATGTAAAGAGCATAATTGGAGCTACTGACAACCCTATGTCAGTAGGTGTTGACTAAGCGTCTGCGCGTGTTGTTGTATTTCACTGATCAAGGCTGGGGGGGATTGAATGGTGACACCATCGGTGAACATCATAAGCCAGCGGGCCATATATTCTAGGGATGGCGTGAGAAAAACCATGGAAATATTGCCCTGTTCGTCGGCGGGCTCTTCGCTGATAAAGCCGTAGTAGTGTTTTTGGCTTTGGATCACATTGGCGATAATGGGAGAAACGAGTAAGCAAACCTCATGGTATTGGTCGGTCTGGTGGGATTTTTGTAAGTAACTTTGCAGGCTTTCTCTACGATTGCGATTGAATCGTTGTTCAGTAAGTTGTAAGTGTTGAATTCTATCGAGCCGAAAATCGCGGTAACCTTGGCGCATTTGGCACCAAGCAATGAGGTGCCAATGGTGGCTGTAATAGTAGAGGCCAATCGGTTCAACGTGACGCTCGGTGTCTTCTGAGCGGAGATTAGACCGATAGGCTATAGCAACCACCGTTGAGGAGAGAATAGAAGCCTGAAGCTGTTGGAGTGTGTCATGTACTTCCGGTTGATTCGGAAGTCTGGCGGTAAGGTGTACCTCTATGCTATCGCTCAACTGGGCAAGTCTATCTTTGTCATCGTCATTGAGTACGGCTTTGATTTTATGCAGTGCTTCGCGATAGGTTTTTTGGGTATTGCTATCGTTAAGCCCACCCATCACCTTTTCACCGATAAGCAGTGATAACGCTTCTTGTTGAGAAAAATGCACTGGCGGTAGGCTATAGCCTCGGTCAAGATAGTAGCCTAATCCTGCTTCTGACCCGATAGGAACGCCCGCGGCTTCAAGGCTACGAATATCACGATAGATGGTCCGTAGGCTGACATCAAAATGCTCGGCAATTTCTTGGGCTTTGACAATGCGCTTGGTCTGCAACTGGATGAATATTGCAACGACGCGGTCGAATCGATTCATGGGTGTTGTCTGCTCTATAGGTCATGTACACTAGGCGCACACAGTGTAGGGTATTGTGTGTTTATGTGGAAACCCCTTAATTAACAGAGATAGTCATATGTTGCTAAGTACCAAAGATTCGCAAAAGGCTAAACAGGAACAGTCCTTTGCGAACGCATTGAAAACCATCATTGATTTCAGTGCAGAACAGGAATTCCCCATGTCATTTAACGTAATCCATGGGTTTCTCTTTGGCTTATGCAGTGCGCCTGTCGCGATATCGCCGATGGAATGGATTCCGAGCTTGTTTGGAGATAATGATGACATCACCGATGCTGCTCTCACAAATGCGGATACATTTCAGGCGTTAGTGGATTTCTTTAATTATATGATGGAACAGATCCAAGAAGAAAACCCCGAATACCCACAGGCTATGGTTGTTAGTGACACCATGTCGGATAATTTTGGTATGGAGAGTGATTTGGGCCAGTGGTCCCAAGGCTTTATTGATGCTTCTGAGTGGTTAGGTGAGGTTTGGGAAGAAGCCATGATTGACGTATTGGAAGAAGATCATACGATCAAGTCGGTGATGTTAAGCTTCTTTTCAGATGAAGAGTTTTCTCGAAAATTGCATGATGAGTTGATGGAAGCTGAAGGGCTGAGTTTTGAGGATATCTGTGAAGATTTTCTTAAATTGTTACCTAATACTCTTAAAGGGTATGCCTTCACGGGAAGAAAGCTTTACGAACAGCAAGTTGAGTCAATGCCCTCAGCGGAGCCCGCAGTCGCAGATCCTAAAGTGGGTCGTAATGATCTCTGCCCTTGCGGAAGCGGTAAAAAATACAAGAAGTGTTGTTTGCACTAGGACCTGAAATAAAAAAAGGGCTGTGACATAGTCACAACCCTTTGAGTGTTGAGAGTGAAGATTATTATTGCAGTTACAGATCCATTCCTCTTAGTCGGCTAGCTTGGTTTTCAAAAAGCGTTGATGGGTGTGTTTCGAAGATGTTGTTAAGTCCAAATAACATGTTAGTCGCGTCAAGGTGATTCATATGATAGTCATCACGAATCACATCGCCCCAATGCATGGAGCATACCGCTACAAGTCCGTCATGTTGATCACCATTCCAGTAACCTAGTGCACCTGTGAAGGCAAGCAATGCGTCGCTGACGTCTAATACGTTCGTGATGGTACCGTGGCTGCCCCAAGAGAAATATTTTACGCCGTTAGCTTCTGCTGCCCCTTCACCACAGTAGCTTGTTGGTTCTCCACCAGGAAAGTTAGCATTAAACTCAACGGATTTTTCAGTCGACATAAATAGTATGGTGTCTAATGCGTCTTGCTCGTATTCAATGTTGCCCGCTAGTGCGTCGACGACAACGCCGGCAAGGTTAAGGATTGCTAAAATAGCATCACCTGGCGCAGTGCCGAGTAAATTGTCCACACCCCAATCCGCAAAACCTGATCCATAGTTGGTGGCATTAACGGTTGTTACTGAAGCCACTAAGTCAGGGCGAACTCCAGCAACATAGCGTGAAGTAGGGCCACCTAAGCTATGGCCAATGATGTTGACCTTTGACGCGCCGGTTTCCGGTAATACCGTATTTTGAATATAAGACAGTAACTGCTCGCCTCTCACTTCTGCATCTTCCCATGCGGTAAGGTTAGGTGTGTATACCACTGCGTTACCGTCCCGTAGCTCTGCAGGAATTCCCTGGAAGTATTCAACAAACACAAGAATCTGATCGAATCCTGAAACCCCGTGTACCAGTACGACGGGGTATTGTGAGTTATAACGGTTGTTATAGTTTTGAGCGTCAACGGCGGCAACCTCGATAAGGTAGGCTGCATATGCTAGAGCATAAGCCGCTTGGCAGACTGGGTTGAGGATAAAGCAGTTATTTTCTGGTGCTGAAGGATGGCTTGCCTCAGCGACATAATTTGAATGGGGTGTGGCTTGTACAATAGAGCTGAATGAGAGAATTGTTGTGCTGAAAATAATTGCTAACAGTTGCTTCATATTCATAGTGCTTACCTAAATGGTTGCGGCTCTATTCTGTAATGAGTCGTTTGTTGCGGTGCATTACAGAGTGCATAATATTTGCCAACTAGTGCACACTTTATGTTTAGTACGAAAGGTTAGTTTTGTGTGAGGTATTATTTGTCGAAAAAACAAAGAGTTATATTTTAATTGTGGATATGTTTTAGAATGGCCAATCGTTTGGCTGTATGGGACAATGGCAGAAAAAAGAATTGTGCTTCCTGTGGGAACAGGCCATTGTCACTCGGCGTAACAGGTAACAGTTTTTAACCATAAGGGGCATAGTTGTTTCAATTATTTACACGGCAAATAATATAACGTGCAACTATTATAAATAACGTAAACGTATATCTAGATAGCTGCATATGCGTTATGGGTGTCAGGAGCAGGTAAGTGAATAAAAAAGTAATGGTCGGTATTTTGGTGGCGTTGGTCTTGGTTGTTGGCCTATTAGGTTACGCACTGAATACTGCGATGACGGCATTGGAAGGTGCCACAAATTATGCTGTTCCGGACAAAACTGGATTAACCAGCTCACCAGTGGTTGCGAATCATAGTGTGGGGGCAAGAACAATTGCCCCTGCTATTTATTATGATACTTACGAATCTACGTTCGGTGCGCTGCCGCGTTCTCTTCGCGGTACCAAAATACCGGTGTCGTTTACTCTTGATGATGAAGGGCACCTGGTAATTACGAAGTCGATAAAAGTACTGATTGAGTATTTCTTATCATTGGTGGGCGAGGAATCGGTAGAAAGGATCACGGATCGCATCCGTGAGTTTATTCAGCAGCAACTGGAAGAACCTGCGGAATCTGAAGCCATTGCGGTATTAGATCGTTATCTTGAGTATAAGAAAGCACTAGTGGAAGTCGAGGAATCATTGGGGTATGACATCGAGTCCTCAGGTAATGCTGCGGATTATGCGACCATGTTTCGATTGCGCCGTGAAACACGAATATCGTACTTAGGTCAGGAAATATATGATGCCTTCTTTGCTGACGAGGATAAAAAAGCGGAGTACACCGTTGCTCAAATGGCGTTGCGAGCAGATGATTCACTATCGGATGCGGAAAAACGTGAGAAGGAACGAGAGCTAGAAAGGTTATTGCCTCCCAAAGAGCAAGAACACAAAAACCTAGAGCGTGTCAGAAATGAGCTTAATGAGCGTGTACAGGAAGCAAAAGCCCGTGGCGCCAGTGAAAATGAAATATTTCACCTACGCACAGAAGTGTATGGTTATGAAGCTGCTCGACGATTTGCGAGTGCGGATAAAGAATCAAAAGCGTGGGATTTACGTTTTAGTGTTTACCGTGAACAGCGCCAATTGATTTTGGATGCAGAAGGTATGAGTAGCACGGATAAAGATGCGCAGATTATCCAATTACAAGATACGTTATTTAGTGTCACAGAACGTTTGCGTATTCCTACCTTGGATAGAATGGCAGAACAGCAGTAATTAGCGAATATCCACAATACGGCTGGCTTTTTTATAGCGAATGCGCCAGCCGCTCCAACTGGGTAATTCCCAGCGTTTTGGCTCGCCTTTACGAGTGCCACTGATTCTTTCAACGGTGATGAGTTTTTTACTCACTTGGTATTCTACCGCAAGCACAAGATCACAGAGGGTCACTTTGTGAGGGTAGCGTTCTTGAAACTCTTGTTTTTCCCAGTCAGGAACGCCGTCGAAGGAAAGATCACTGGGATCGATAAGTGCGATATCCTCACCGGATTCTACTCCTAATGTTTTCAATCGATCCATAAGCCATTGCGGTAATGTTGGTATTGGGCGTTGTTCTGTTTGTGGAACACTAAGGTGTTGATATAGCGAAAAATCCTGTATATCGCCAGCGAGTTCGGTACCCAGTGGTGCGAACAGCCTATCGTTGATGATTAATTCTGTGATCGCATTTCTTGCGTGTTGTTGTGTGGGTGATTGCTTTTCTGCGCCAATTTTTCGTCCTGCATAATACAATTCCGTATCGACCAATAACTGATGATTATTCCAACGTACGTGACCCAATTGCTTGGTGGCAAGCTGCGCGGCGATAATATCTTGTAAGCGCATTGGCGCGAGGCAAGTGGCAATGTTCAGAGTGTCCCGTATGTTTTTTCCTGGCATATTGTATTGATCAAATACAAGCGCGGCTTCTGCGTTTTCAGCGAAGCGGCTGTTGTCGCCAATAACAACTTCACTGAATCCGTTACCTAATGCAGCGCGGCGCTTTTCTCGACGGACAAAGACTAACTCCGGCGCGGCGATGGCCAGAGCGCGAACAAAAGACGATCGATCAAACCGCTTGTGAGGCGCTGCAAGATTTTGTGATGGCGAGGCTAAATCCAGCGCATGGTGTATTTGGGCCGATAGGTTTTGTGCTTCCTTGATTGCGTTGCTATTAACGCTGATATCTTCTGGGGGTGGCTGGCGCATACATTGAATTAGGGTAAATGCGTCACAATCCAGTGGGCTCCAATCAACTAATGCCTGTCGCCCACGCTCACTTTTGGGAATCGTGAGTAGTTTCTGAGACGTGCTTAACGCGGCGACAAGGTCAATCATGGCGGATTGAGTGGTTGTGTCCGGCATTGCGGTAATTAAATGAGAATATAGCGTATCTATTGGCAGTGGGTATAAACGCATGCCATGTGTAGTGGCTTTGCCTTGCGTGGTGATTGCGTTCATTCCCAGTAAGCGGTTTCTTGCGACATCAATGGACTTTTCGGGTAGCGGTTCCGGAAATGATAGGGTGTCAATTGTGGCATCGTTGCATGCCGCTGCGAGCATTAATTCTGTGAGTTCTTCTCTGAGGATTTCGGGAGGGGTGGTATCACGCAATGGGGCATGCTCGCCCCACAAACGAATACAATGCCCTTCACTTAGTCGCCCTGCCCTTCCTTTGCGTTGATCCGCGCTGGCGCTAGAAATGGGATCGAGCCCTAACACTGTTCGACCATTGCGCTGATGCGTACGTCGCTCCATCCCACTGTCAATGACGACACCGATATTGGGAATCGTGAGGGAGGTTTCTGCCACATTGGTGGAGAGTATAATACGTTGCGTGCTCTGCTGGTTGAGAGCACGTTGTTGTTCTGCCTTGGAGCTGCTAGCGGATAAACAAATCACTTCGACGTGATGGTGTTGCGAAATAGGTTGTAGTTGTTGAAAGCTATTTTGGATTTCCTTGCGGCCAGGTAAAAATACAAGGATATCTTTCGGTTGTTCACGTTGATCTTGTTGAGAGTGCTGCTGAGTGAGTTGTGTTATTGCATATTCGCAGGCTTTTCGTACGCGCACTTCCAGACTTTGTGTACTTGGCATCTGTTGTGGTTGTTCCGCATGATAATGCATATCCACAGGAAACATTTTTCCAGGGCTCTGTAAGCGGGTGGCTCCAAGGTAGTTAGCAAGCTGCTGACCTTTTATGGTGGCAGAGGTCAGGATGATACGATGGCAGACGGGGGGCGCTTTGAGTAGCGCCAATAATAAATCGGTATCCCAGCGGCGTTCATGAAATTCATCAATAATGATGGTGTCATATTCTGCCAGTTGATTATCCGCTAGCCAACGTAATGCAATGCCGGGTGTGACAAATTGTATTTGGGTTTCGGGCCCATAGCGTTGGTCAAATCGAATGGCATAACCGACCCGTTGACCCAGGGGGCTACTGACCAGCGACGATACATAGGTTGCCAGTGCAACACAGGCGATGCGTCGGGGTTCGATGATCAGCACTTTTTTGTCGCGCTGGTGGTCAGCAACCCAGATGGGTAGCTGAGTGGATTTTCCCGATCCGGTGTTCGCTTCCACAACGATGTGTTGCTGGTGATGTGGCGTATGTACCGAGAGCAACGATAAAAACTCAGCCTGAATATTGTTAATCGGTAATGGTGTATTCATTTTTGTGGCTTATGCGGCGGCTTTTCTGAGTAATGCGTAATAAAAACCGTCGTGGCCATCCTGTTGCGCAAATAATTGGATACCCACCGATGCCGCTTGTCCCCATTTTGCCTCTATATTAATCTCCTTGGCATCCGATTGCTGCTCGAGAAAGGCGCGCACGACACGTTCATTTTCGTGGGGCAAGATTGAACAGGTCGCGTAGAGCAAGGTGCCTCCGGGCGCTAATAGTGTCCACGCTTTACCGAGCAGCATGAGCTGCTGTTCTGATAGCGCAACAATATCCTTTCGCTTACGTAGCCATTTAATATCTGGGTGGCGACGTATCACCCCCAATGCGGAGCACGGAGCATCCAATAAAATTCGATCAAATAATGGGGCATTATTCGCGAGATGTTGTTCTGTGAATGTCTCCAACGATAGCGCGTGCACTTCTGCAGCTAATGACATACGCGTAAGATTTTCATGGATGCGGATCACGCGTTGCTCACTAGCATCCAATGCGACGAGCTGTGTTAGCTCCGGTTGTGATTCTGCAATATGGGTGGTCTTACCCCCAGGGGCAGCACATGCATCCAATACTCGCTCATTCGGTTGTGCATTGAGTATAGTAGCAGACAATTGTGCCGCTTCATCTTGTACAAAGCTGTGGCCTTGATCAAACCCCGGTAATTTATCTACGCTACAGGGTTTATCCAGTTGGATGCCTTGGCGAGCAAACTCACATAATTTACCTTGGATACCCTTTTGTTTTAATTGCTGTAAGTAGTTTTCAGGGCTGTTGTGCTTTGGATTTACCCTGATGGTCATCGGAGCGTGGGAATTGTTGTGAGTTAATATGCTATCGGCTTGCTCCGGCCATGCGGCCATTACCATGTCGGCAAGCCATTTAGGATGCGCGGTTTGTACGGCAATATTGTCAGGTATAGCGTTGGTTAACTCGGATTTTTCCCGTTGGCAGCGACGTAAAGTACCGTTGATTACTTTTGCTGCCCAGGATTTATTTAATTGGCGCGTTGCTTCTACAGTTTCTGATATCGCCGCGTGATCTGGAACACGGAGATACAATAATTGATAAATACCCACCAGCAGTAATGCATGGATATCACTATCCCTGCTTTTAAAGGGATGATGAGTGACGGAGCTGGCAATTTTATCGAGCCGAATAAACCAACGGCATACGCCAAAACACAGTTCTTGCAGTAACGGTCGGTCGGCATCAGGGTGGTTGGCCAGTGTCTTGGGCAGTAAATCCGATAATGAGCGACCATTATGGACTTGGCCCTTTTTGAGTGGCAATACGTCGTTGAGTATTTGGGCAGCAAGTGCGCGTTCATTCATAGGCATTAGATAAACTTCTTCCCGATTGAGAATTGGTCTTTACGGCTATTGAGTATGTCAGCAACCGGTAGTTGCTTGGCTCCACTTAATTGCATGCGAGTAATGCGAATGCCCCCGGTCTTTGCCGCGACAACAAGGCCATCCTTATCGGCGGCGACAATTGTTCCTGGCTCCCCTTTGATATCGCTGATAGCGCTAGCATCGAAGATACGTATTTTTTTGCCGTCCATCTCGGTATGTGCAACCGGCCAAGGGTTAAATGCTCTGATAAGGTCGTTGATCGTGTGGCTATCTTGCTGCCACTGGATTTGGCCCTCTTGCTTACTTAACTTGTGCGCATAATTGGCATGTGCATTGTCTTGAGGTGTTGCATTGGCATTGCCGGCGCTCAGGTCTGCTAAGGTATCCACGCAAGCTTGCGCACCAATACTGGCCAATCTGTCATGTAATGAACCGCCATTATCGGTAGCACTGATCGGTGTACTGACCTTGCTTAACATGTCGCCGGTATCGAGCCCTTTATCCATCTGCATAATGGTCACGCCGGTTTCGGTATCACCTTCTGCAATCGCCCGTTGAATCGGCGCAGCACCTCGCCATCGAGGTAATAAGGATGCATGTACATTTATGCATCCGAGCCGAGGGGTATCGAGTACGGTTTGAGGCAGAATGATGCCATAGGCAACAACGACCATAATATCGGCATTAAGGGTTTTTAGCGCTGCTAGGTCCTCATCTGCTTTGAAATTAAGCGGTTGATAGACATCGATACCTTGTTCAGCGGCGAGGTTCTTGACCGGGCTCGCAGCTAACTTGCGGCCTCGACCCGCGGGACGGTCCGGTTGTGTATAACAGGCCACCACATTGTGTGGACTATCAAGCAGGGCTTGTAGTACGGAAGCGGCAAAATCAGGTGTTCCCGCAAATACGATATTCAGAGGTGTTACGCTAGACGTCGAAACGCCAGAGACAGATTGTAAGGTCACGTTGGATTCCAGAAAGGTTGCAGGAGGCTCTAGCGCCTGGCTTTGGCGGCAGCTTTATGGGCTTTGACCAATTTGGCTTTGATTCGCTCACGTTTGAGCTTAGAAATATGATCTACGAACAATATACCGTCAAGGTGATCTATTTCGTGTTGGATGCAGATAGATAGCAGCTCATTGCAATCCATTTCGAAGGGGTTGCCGTCACGATCGGTGGCTTTTAAACGAATTCTTTCAACTCGGGTGACGGTTTCATAATAGCCAGGTACCGATAAGCACCCTTCGTCATATTCTTGTTCACCATCAATCGGGGTAAATTCGGGATTGATAAGTACCAAAGGCTGATCTTTCTCCTCTGAAATATCGATCACAACGACCCGCTTATGGACGTCTACCTGTGTTGCGGCAAGTCCTATACCTGGGGCGTCATACATCGTCTCCAACATGTCATCAACTAACTTGCGGATGCCGTCGTTAACGTCAGTGACTGGCTTCGCTTTGGTGCGAAGTTTGGGGTCTGGAAATTCAAGAATATCTAATAAGGCCATATCGTTCGTCAATTGTTGATGTAAGTTGTCGTAAAACACTAAAAAAACTTGCTAAGATTATGTTTGCTAACCAATTGCTGATTCCAGAATAAAAAAATCAACTACAATGAAAGCAAATGTGTAACAGTTCCCAAGCTTTTCGATAAAAGGTCTATATTTAATAATATTGTCTATATTTTTAACATAGCATCTTGTACTAATGGTATATCGGCGGCATGCTCAGGCATATTTGCCAGGTTTGCCAAGTAATTGGGGTACGTTTGGGTCAATTACCACCACTGGCTGTTACAACCAAGTTTAATAATGATAAAGGGATTCTCACAATGATGAAATCATTTCTCAGATTGATGGGGGTTGGACTGTTGGGTTTATCCCTACAAGCAGCCGCTGATGTTGAGCTGAAAGATAATCATCCGACGACGTATAACGTGAGTAGTGGCGATACACTATGGGACATTTCTAACGCGTTTCTTAAAAACCCATGGTTATGGCCTGAGCTGTGGTTCGTAAATCCTCAGATTGACAATCCCCACCTGATTTACCCAGGTGATGTACTTAAATTGATTTATGTTGATGGTCGGCCCTATTTGAATGTGGAACCAGGCCCACGAACCATCAAGTTTAAGCCCGGTGATACTATCAAATTAACGCCGCATGCACGAATTACACCGATTGATACGGTGATCCCCGCGATACCTTTAGAGCATATCCAGAGTTTCTTGGTGAACAACCGAGTGCTGGATAAAGACGAGCTGAACCTAGCCCCGTATATTTTAGCAGGGGATGAGGATCATATTCTCATGGGGGTTGGTAGTTATATGTATGCCCGTGGTGATTGGGAAGAGAATCAAAAAGCCTACGGTGTGTATCGTCGGGGGCCCACTTATTTAGATCCTGAGACCAATGAAATGCTAGGGTTTGCGGCATTAGACCTGGGTATTGTACGATTCGAGAGCAAAGAAAACGATATTGCACGATTTAAGGTGCAGAGCTCCAATGAAGATATCCGTGTAGGGGATCGATTGCTTCCCACCGAAGAGCGTAAAGTAAACTCTACGTTCTATCCCAAAGCACCGTCTGCTGATATTGATGGTGAGATTATCCACGTATTTAGTGGTGTGAAGAATGTGAGCCTGTACGACGTTGTGGTAATTAACCGTGGTATTCGTGAAGGGGTTGAGATTGGTGATGTTTTAGCGGTGTTTGCCCAAGGTGAAGTGGTTAAGGATAGAGTGACCAAAGAGATGATTAAATTGCCTGACCATCGTCGTGGTATGTTGATGGTTTTTAGAACGTTTGAGAAAACATCCTACGGGTTAGTATTAAAAGCCAGTGCTCCGCTAGCGATTGCGGACCGGGTTTCAAATCCGAGTTGATAGTGAGTTAATCTAAAAAACCCAAAAGGCCTACGTTTTACGTGGGCCTTTTGGGTTTTGTTTGCTAAGTTACTGTCTATCTAGCTAATTGGATTAGCGATACACTTTTTTCAGGGACGATAAAATGCAAACTAGGGATACCAATACGCCTTATTGGCTGGCGATGTGGCGTTTACCCCGTGTAGGGCCTGTGACCTTTACCAAGGTATTGGCTCATGCCGATAATGACCTTGAGTATTTGTTTTCTCAATCCGTTGTAGATCTTAAACGCTGTGGGTTTAATGATACTCAAGTGGAGCTAATCAGTGGCTTCTATCGAGATCGGCAGCTGTCATTGGGTAAACAGGTTGATCAGGATCTGCAGTGGTTAGATGCCTCCTCGCAACACCATGTTGTACTTAATCAAGATGCTACCTACCCGCCGTTACTCAAAGAAGTCATCGGTGCTCCCCCTCTCTTATTTGTAAAAGGTGACCTAGATACGCTGGCGTTTCCACAAATTGCTATTGTGGGTAGCCGTAACCCTACTCGGATGGGTCAGGACACTGCCTATAAATTTGCCCAACATTTTGCGAAACAAGGGTTTATCACTACAAGTGGGTTGGCTAGGGGAATTGATGGAGCGGCTCATCAAGGAGCGCTGGTTGCCCAAGGGTATACCGTTGCGGTGTTAGCCCATGGCCTTGATCAGATTTATCCCAAAGCTAATCAAGGGTTGGCGGATCAGATCGCAGAAAATGGTGCGATGGTGAGTGAATATCCAATAGGGGTTGGGCCAAGGGCAGAATACTTTCCCCGACGCAACCGTATAGTGAGTGGCATGAGTCTGGGTGTCTTGGTGGTTGAGGCGGCGAAAAAGAGTGGTTCGCTGATTACCGCGCGTGAAGCGGCGGAGCAAGGTCGAGAAGTGTTTGCGATTCCAGGGTCAATTCATAACCCGCTAGCAAAGGGCTGTCATGAAATCATACGCCAAGGCGCTAAGTTGGTAGAAGAAGGGGCTCATGTTATAGAGGAGCTATTACCTTTATTGACGGTTCATAACATTAACAAGGCTAATGCAGTGGCGAAGGCTACACCTGAGGGGCATTCTCCAGTGCAGAAAAGTTGTATTAAAGTGCATCAATACGCGGACAAATCTACCGAAATTCAAGTGCTTAAGGTAATAGAACATGATGCCTGTAGTGTCGATTTTGTGGTATCAGAAACGGGATTGAGCGTGGCGGAGGTGAATTCTACCCTTATTTTATTAGAGCTGGATGGTGCAATTGTCAGTGAAAACGGATGGTATTTACTTGCATAGCGCTGTCGAGTGGGGTAACTTCCCCGCTTTTCATGTAAACGCTAGGGTAATATCATGTCTAAGCCATTTGTAGCGATCCTTATGGGGTCGGATTCTGATTTACCAACTGTTCAAGCAGCAGTTGATATTCTAAAGAAATTACAGATCCCGACGGAAGTAAAAATCACTTCTGCTCACCGTACGCCTGTTGTGACTCATGAATACGTCACGGATGCTGACAAGCGTGGCTGTTCAGTGTTTATTTGTGCTGCAGGTATGGCTGCACACTTGGCAGGCGCTGTTGCTGCAACAACGCTGAAGCCTGTGATTGGTATTCCAATTGATTCTGGCCCTCTAGACGGGTTGGATGCTCTATTGTCCACCGTACAAATGCCTGGTGGCATTCCTGTTGCAACCGTGGCGATCGGTAAAGCTGGCGCTAAAAATGCAGGCTACTTAGCGGCGCAGATGATGTCATTGTCTGATCCAGAGCTAGCTCAGCGCGTAGTTGATGAGCGAGCGGAAAGTGCTAAAGCGGTTATTGCTAAAGATGCCGCTTTGCAAGAGACGCTAAAGGGCTAATCCTGATGCCGTACTACGGCATCTAGGTAAGTCACAGCCCTTATGCACCCTGTCCCCTCGGTATCCATCGCACAGCTTCATCATGCAATGGATACCTTAGCGTATGGCGGAATTATTGCTTACCCCACCGAAGCGGTGTTTGGGTTGGGTTGTGATGTCTTTTCAGCGGATGCCGTAGGCCGTCTGCTGGCGTTAAAGCGAAGGCCGTGGTCAAAGGGACTGATTGTCGTTGCGGCCAATGTAGATCAGCTAGCGCCATTATTAGAAACACTTTCTGCATCCCAGATTGACCGGTTGCAGGAGAGTTGGCCTGGTCCAACAACATGGGTTATTCCTGACCCAAAGCATACTATGCCAGCCTGGATACGTGGTCAGCATGATTCCGTGGCTGTGCGCATTTCCTCTCATCCTACCGTCATGCAATTGTGTGAAGCTTGGGGTGCTCCTTTAGTTTCAACCAGCGCGAATTATGCTGGGGAAGAAGCGATTCGTACGGCAATGCAATTACGTTTGCGTCAGCGCCGTGGGCAATTGGAAACACTAGATTATATTGTTAATGGTGATAGTCTAGGCCATAAAAATCCGTCAGAAATTAAAGACTTAGTGTCTGGACAAGTTCTGCGCATAGGCAAGGGATGAGGGAATAAGCATGAGTGAAGCGATTAACGTCAATGCAGTCAAAGCCTACTTACTGGATTTACAGGATCGAATTTGTACAGGCCTGCAGGCGGAAGAAACCGACGATAGTCAATTTATTGAAGATTCTTGGGATAGAGAGGCTGGCGGTGGTGGCCGCTCCCGTGTGCTTGAAGACGGGGCGATATACGAAAAAGCCGGGGTCAATTTCTCCCACGTGTTTGGCGATGGTTTACCGGCATCGGCAACAGCACAGCGACCTGAATTAGCGGGCAGAACCTTTCAAGCGATGGGGGTGTCACTAGTGATTCACCCTCGCAACCCTAACGCTCCGACCTCTCATGCAAACGTACGGTTTTTTATTGCCGAGAAAGATGGAGCTGACCCGGTGTGGTGGTTTGGTGGTGGATTTGACTTAACCCCTTATTACCCGTTTGACGAGGATGTGTTGCATTGGCACACGGTGGCTAAAGAGGCCTGTGATCCCTTTGGTGATTCGGTTTACGACAAGTATAAGACCTGGTGTGACGAATATTTCTTCCTTAAGCATCGCAATGAAACCCGAGGCGTGGGTGGATTGTTCTTTGATGACCTTTGTGACGGTGGCTTTGAACAGTGTTTCGCGACTATGCGTTCAATTGGTGATGCGTTTAATGGCGCTTATTTGCCGATAGTGGCCCGCCGCAAAGATATGCCATCGACAGAACAGCAGCGAGAATTCCAATTATATCGGCGTGGTCGTTATGTTGAATTCAATTTGGTATTTGATCGTGGTACGCATTTTGGATTACAGACAGGGGGGAGGACAGAATCGATACTAATGTCTTTACCGCCGCTAGTAACCTGGAAATATAATTGGCAGCCGGAGCCAGGAACCATTGAGGCGTCGCTGTATAGCGATTATTTGGTACCAAGAGATTGGCTGACTGAGCTTAATGAACGTTAAAACGCATTAAGCAATCTACAGACTAAGAGAAAGTAATCATTTCATGGATCGTTATGCAGTGATGGGTAATCCCATCAAACACAGTAAATCACCGGTAATTCATAAAGAATTCGCACATTTGTCTGACCAAGATATGAGCTATGCCGCAATACTGGTGGATGAGTCGGGTTTTGCCGAAGCCGTCACCGAGTTTTTTGCTGAGGGTGGAAGAGGCCTCAATATTACCGTGCCATTTAAGCTAGAAGCCTTTGGTTTAGCAGATGAGTTGAGTGATCGTGCGCAACGCGCCGGAGCGGTGAATACCCTTATTCTACTGTCAGACGGCAGATTGCGGGGTGATAATACCGATGGTGTTGGCATGATGCGCGATATTACTAACAATCATGATGGTCGTATTACGAATAAGCGGGTGTTATTGGTAGGGGCTGGTGGTGCAGTGCGTGGAGTATTGGCTCCGTTATTACAGGAAAACCCCGCATCGGTGACCATAGTGAATCGCACCGTTGAGAAGGCTCAGGTGTTGGCTGATCAATTTTCCGACTTGGGTCGAATAGAAGCAGTATCCTTTGCGGATCTCAGCGGAGAGCCCTACGACTGGGTAATTAATGGAACGTCTGCGAGTTTAGGGGGAGAAGTACCCCCGTTACCTGTCAGTGTCATCGGGCAATACACCCGTTGCTATGACATGATGTACAGTGTCGATGAAACCACGTTTAACCAGTGGGCAGGTGAATTGGGCGCCGCTGAGCGGTATGATGGATTAGGTATGCTGGTGGAGCAAGCAGCAGAGTCGTTTCGATTGTGGCGTGGTCTGATGCCTCCTACGGCACAGGTAATTGCGTCTCTCAAAGGTGGTGCTTAACTCGCCGTAATCCTATGTTGAGTTAATACCGATTGTGGTGTTATATAGTTCAACATGAGTTCTTACAGAATATTCTGGCCGTTTCAAATACATACTCTAGGCTCTTTCTTAGAGCGTAGCGTATGTGCATTCTTTTGGTTGTCCATCGGTTTGACTATGATTGGTGGAAAGCCTGATTCCTTTTGGCGTGATGAGATAAACCTATGAGCAATCCTTTGCTGGCTTACGGCGAATTACCGGCGTTTTCTTCTATCCTACCTGAGCATATTGAACCTGCGTTGGACCAATTATTGGCACAAAGCCGAGCCCAGCTGGTGAGTATTTTAGAAAAAGCTAGGACCGAAGGGGTGAGTGTAGAGAACTTTCTTCATCCATTGGCAGAAATGGATGATCAGTTAGAGCAAATGTGGTCTCCTGTGAGCCACCTTAATGCCGTGGCGAACAGTGATGCATTGCGTGATGCATATAATGCGTGTTTACCTAAATTGTCGGAATATAGTACCGAAATGGGTCAACATAAGGGCTTGTTTGAAGCGTTTAGTCAGCTAAAACAATCTACAGATTTTGTTGACCTGACATCAGCGCAGCAAAAGGTAGTGGATAATGCCCTACGTGACTTTACCTTATCGGGAATTGATTTGGAGTCATCAAAGCAGGTGCGTTTTGGTGATATCAAAAAGCGCTTGTCTGAACTCGGCAGTAAATATTCAGAGAACGTGTTAGATGCCACGCATGCTTGGTCGAAACTTATTGGAAACGCTAGTGACCTTGACGGTTTGCCAGCGTCATCATTGGCGGCGGCAAAACAGGCAGCGGAAGCAAAATCTCAAGAAGGTTATTTGTTAACATTGGATATACCTTGCTATCTTGCAGTGATTACTTATTGCGAGAACCGCAGTTTACGCCAAGAGATGTATACCGCTTACACGACCCGGGCTTCAGAAGAAGGCCCCTTTGCCGGTGAGTGGGATAATAATCCTCTGATGAACGAAATATTGGCGTTAAAACATGAATTGTCCCAATTACTGGGCTTCAATAATTATGCTGAACGGTCGATTGCGACGAAAATGACCACTCGCACAGGCCAAGTATTCGAATTTCTAAATAACCTTGCGGCAAAGTCGTTACCCGCGGCTCGAGCAGAGCTATTTGAACTGCAAGAGTTTGCTCAAAATAACTACCATCTTGATACAATGTTTGCATGGGACTTGCCGTTTTATAGCGAAAAGCTAAAACAAGAAAAATACGCGATCTCCCAAGAAGCATTGCGACCATGGTTTCCCTACAACCGCGTGTTGGAAGGTATGTTTACTGTTGCATCGCGACTATTTGATGTCAGCTTTGAAGAGGTCTTAGAATTCGATAGTTGGCATAGCGACGTCCGATTTTTTAATATCGTAAGTAATGATGATGCAATTAAGGGTGAGAAAATTGCGTCTTTTTACTTAGATGTGTATGCGCGACAGCACAAACGCGGTGGTGCTTGGATGGCTGATTGCAAAGTGCGCCGCCGTAATAGTGATGGCAGCATACAGTTACCGGTGGCTTTTCTAACCTGTAATTTTAATGGTCCCGTGGGTGATGCCCCTGCCCTCCTCACTCACAATGAAGTCACAACGTTATTTCATGAATTTGGTCACGGCTTACACCATATGTTGACGCAAGTAGAAGAATCCTCGGTGTCTGGAATTAATGGTGTGGCATGGGATGCCGTTGAGTTGCCAAGTCAGTTTATGGAAAACTGGTGTTGGGAAAAAGAAGCAATTCCGCTAATGTCTGGACATTATGAAACGGGTGATTTGTTGCCCGCTGATATGTTAGAAAAAATGTTGTCCGCAAAGAACTTTCAGTCTGCGATGCAAATGGTAAGGCAGCTAGAGTTCTCACTATTCGATTTTTCTATCCACTGTCATTATCAGCAACACCAAGCAGATAACACCACGATACATGATGAACTTAACAGTATTCGTGAGCAGGTGGCGGTTATTACACCCCCTGAATTTAATCGATTTGAATGTAGTTTTAGTCATATCTTCGCTGGTGGTTATGCTGCGGGTTACTACAGCTATAAATGGGCAGAAGTGTTGTCTGCGGATGCATTTTCGTTATTTGAAGAAAACGGCATTTTTGATGTGGCTTCTGGTCAATCGTTCAAGCAGAATATTCTGCATAAGGGTGGATCGGAAGAGCCGATGGATTTATTTGTTGCCTTTAGAGGGCGGGAACCTTCTGTTGATGCGCTATTAAGACATTCGGGGTTAACCAACTAATGGCCCGTCGTTTTATTGCTGGTGTGGTATGCCCTGAATGTAAGCAGATGGATAAAATTGTAACCTACCAACAGGATGGTGAAGACGTTGCCGAGTGTATTGCCTGTGGTTATTTAAGCCATCGCCCTAAACCTGAGGATATTGTGCAACCTCAGGAAGAAGACGTTACTGGCGTGGTAAAAATACTACCGAATAAATAACACGCTTTTATTCTTGTATAAAGCGCCGGTAGGATAGATGCATTAGAAATGAACGGGCAATCATAAAGATGCTTAACGCAAACCAAAGTCCGTGATTGCCGTAATTTTGTGTGAGTAACCAACAGGGAAGAAATACCAGTAATAGACTGGTGATCATAATATTTCTCATGGCGCGGGTTCTTATCGCGCCAACGAAGACACCGTCGTAAAGATAACTGAGGCACGCGAGTGACGGCATCAGAATTAGCCATCCTAAATATTGGATGGCAGTATTCTTCACCTCAGTGATATCGGTTAACAACATAATGAGTTGAGCACCTAATCCACCAAAGATGATTGTCAGTAGGGTGGTGCCCGCAATACACCACCATAGTGCTGCTCGTACTAATGCCGCTATTTGAATCTTCGTTTTTTGTGAGCGTGGGCGGCCAGTTAATTCTCCCACCAGGGCTTCTGCAGCGTTAGCGAAACCATCCAGTGTGTTACTAATCAGTAGTAAAAAAGTCAGTAACACCGCATTTGCGGCAAGTATGATATCCCCTTGTTTGGCACCTTGAGATGTAAAAAAGGCAAACACAAACAGCAAACAACAGGTGCGGACAAAAATATCAAAGTTAACGGTAAAGAAACGGATAATTTCAGATTTTTTCCATAATCGTGTGAACATTACTGTTGGTGTAGGTAGGGAGGTGGGTTGAGTCGGCCGATAAAAAAATCGATGCAGGGAATAGATAGAAAACAAGACGCCACTATACTCGGCGATGATCGTCGCGAGAGCGACACCAACAACATTCAAATCCAGCACAACAACAAAGACAATATCGAAAATAATATTCAGTACATTAATGAAAATAAGAATCTGCATGGAAATTTTGGGTTGTTGCAGTCCAATAAAGGTACCGATTAATGCATATTGAATTAATGTGGCGGGGGCACCCCAAATGCGCACGTGACAGTAACTTGAGGCTAAAGCTTGTACCTGTTCACTACCATCCATAAGAGTGATGGCGAGAGGGATTAACCAAAATTGATTGGCAATAATACCTGCACCAATAATTAATCCTAACCCGATAGCTTGTAGCGAGGTGCGGAGCAGGCGTTCTTGATCTTGGCTACCAAAAGATTGAGCGACGAGGCCGGTAGTTCCCATACGGAGAAAACCGAAAGCCCAAAAAACAAACGTAAAGATATTACTACCAATGGCGACAGCAGCAAGGTATCCCGGGTGTGCTAAGTGACCAAGTACCGCAGTATCGACTAAACCTAATAAGGGTACGGTGATGTTGGAGAGCATCATCGGCCAGGCGAATGCCCAAATTCGCCGATGATGTGATGGAGATGGTGTGGTGCGGCTATTCAACTATTTCTATGCTTGGATGTTCACTTTCGCCGATCTTAGGGCTAGATTCCAAATTAAACTCTGAGCTCATCAGGTAAATAGAGGTTTTAAGTGAACCATTAATCCAACGGTAATCCTTTTCACTTTTCGCATGTACTATCACCTTTGCGTCTTTTTCAATGATTCGACGACTTAGGTTATCTATTTCTAATCCAAGCGATTGGGATTGGTTGTCCACATCAATCTGGTTAAATACCAGAAGATTGTCTGTGCTGGCGGGCTTTGGTGCCATTTTCATCATCATTGACGATGGTGGTTTGCTAGGGTCAAACTCGCGGGTTAATTGGGTCTCTTCTTGTTCTCGCTGGGTTTTAAGGGCGGCAAGTTCTTCTGACTGTTGCTTTTCTGCTGCGGCTTGCTCGGCTTCAGCTTCTCGCTGGGCGCGAGCTGCGGCTTCTTTCTTGGCCGCTGATTTCATTTTTGCCTGTTGCAGTTGATCACGCTGCTTGCTGATATCTAAAAGATCCGAAATTTCTTTCTCTTTTCGGTTCAGTATTTCTGAATTGGGTGAAATATCCCGAGCGGTATTGATAAAGCGTTGGGCTTTTTTAAGGCTATTGGTGCTAGCCACTTTTTTCTTGTTTAACACGCGGTTGGCTAATTCTACGTAGCGGCCGATAATTTTAGATTCGATGGTGGGAATTGCCGTATTAGTTGGATCTATTTTGCGTAAATGCGCGAGTTTTTCTGCCGCGTTATTGCCCTTTGGCGATGTGAGCCGCCAGCCACTAATATCGCTATCTATTTGTTCTAATAAGCTAGGTTCAGCTGTCGTTTGTTCAATCGGAGCTGCTGGCGCTGGTGCAGCGTCAGGTTTATCCCCGCCAAACATAGAACACCCAGCCAGAGTGAGTGATGTGGCAGCAGTTAGAGCAATGAGTTGTTTGTACATAGTCAATCTCGAAATGGGAATTATGGGGTGCTGTTTATAAAGTGTAGACACATCTTCATTATTTTTACTATTCACTGCTGGAACGTTGACCAAACAGCAGGGAAAGCGAAAATAGCAAGCAGGCGCTGAGTACAATACTGGGGCCTGCTGGGGTATCCCATTGTAAAGACGCAAACATGCCTAAGGCAATGGATACCATGCCGATAATACTGGCCAGCAACGCCATTTGTTCTGGCGTTGAGGCTATTCGTCTTGCCCCTGCTGGGGGAATGATCAATAGAGCGGTGATCAATAATGCCCCTACGACTTTCATACCTATAGCGACCAATAGTGCCAGGCAGATCATATAGATCATTCGTACCCTATCGACGGCGATACCCTCGGCATGGGCTAGTTCGCTATTTAACAATATGTTGAGTAATGGGTTCCATATAACTTTAGTTATGATCCCCACGATGACTGCACAGGCACCCACCCAGAGTGTATCTTGGTAGGTTACCGCTAATAGATCACCGAACAGTAAGCCCAACAAATCTACGCGAATGCCTTCTTTGAGGCTAACCAGTACAAGTCCCAACGCAAGAGTTCCGTGGGCGACTATGCCCAGTAGTGCGTCGCTGCTGATGCTGCGCTGTTTTTGTAATGCACTTAACAGAATCGCTACCATGACCGTCACTGCGATGACCCCAATCATCGGGTCCAGAGATAAGAATAACCCCATCGCAACTCCAAGTAAGGCTGAATGGGCGAGGGTATCGCCGAAGTATGACATTCGACCCCAGACAATAAAGGAGCCTAAAGGGCCCGCTACTGCGGTGAGTATCAGACCAATGATGAGTGCAGGTGCAATGATCTCAATCATGGTTATGTCCAGCGTGGGAGTGTGGTTCAATATCGTCCTTCACCACATCCCCGTGAATCGTATGGTGGTGATCATGGTGATGGGTATAAACCGCAAAATCTTTTTCGATACCTTGATCAAAAAGTGCCAAATATTCTGGGTGATTAGCAACAGCATCGGCGGTGCCGGAGCAACACACATGTTGGTTCAGGCACATGACTTGATCAGTTCTAGCCATCACAAAGTGTAGATCGTGGGATACCATCAAAATGGCGCATTGGCGTTCATCTCGAATATCCGCAAGTAACCGGTAAAGTTCTTGCTGACCATGTAGGTCAACGCCTTGGGCAGGTTCGTCGAGCACGAGTAATGAGGGGTTACGCAATAGAGCTCTGGCCAGTAATACCCGCTGAAATTCACCCCCAGAAATATGCTGAATGGAACGAGATAGAGTATGCGAGGCGTTAACATCACTGAGGGTTTTTTCAATTTCGGTGTTGTTTTTGTTTCCCCCTAAGGATAGAAAGCGCTTCACCGTTAAGGGTAAGCTATCATCCACCTGCAGCCTTTGCGGCATGTAGCCAATACGTAAGCGCTTACTTATCTGCCGCTTGCCCCGCGTTGGCTTGTATAGACCAAGCACTATTTTTAATAGACTGGACTTACCAGCACCGTTAGGGCCAATGACTGTGAGTATTTGCGCTGGCTCTAGGGTCATATTGATATGATTTAGCAACGATTGGCCTTTTATTGAGAGGCTAACATCGTGTAGCTGTACAATCGGAGCGGTCATGGGGGCTGAAATCTCTGGGACAGGGTTATGGGCGGGCATTCTACCAGCAAATGCTGTTACATATCATATTTTACAGGGGCTTGTGTTAATCTTGCGCGGTTTTATAGGATAAGGACAAATTAGAATGAAACAGTGGCTACGACAAACGATTAGTATACTTTGCTTGATGGGCCTTTTATGCCCAGCAGTGACTCTAGCAGCCAATAAGCAGACAGCAAGCAAAACAACCAAGGTGCTAACATCTATATACCCGTTACAGCTTATTGCGGGCTTAATAGGTCAGTCAGCCCATGCGACGGGCGCTGCATTGAAAGTGAGCACTCTCTTACCCGCAGGTTCTACCCCTCATGATTACTCGTTAAAACCCTCCGATATTCGACGGGTACTGGATGCCGATATTGTCCTTTGGATGGGGCCGGATATTGAGCCTTATTTAGCCGCTATTGTTGCGCGCGTTGATCAGCAGAAAGTCATTGACGTGAGTGCGTTACCGGGTCTGCATCGCCTACCTCTACGCTCTCTGGTAGAAGAGGATGATGAGCACGATCATCACGATGAGCATCACCATGACACGGATTTTGACCCACATGTGTGGTGGTCAGTGGAAAATGCGGAGGTTATTGTCGCTGCATTACACCCGCTTATTCGAGGTGTCACTACTTCAGAGCAGGGTGAGCTTGGTGCTATTGAGCGATTGTTTTCAGAAATCAAAGAGAAGTTAGCTGTCAGGAAAAAGGCGGCGAAGGCACAACTGCCGTCATTTATTGTGTTTCATGATGGGCTGCAATATTTGGAGCATGACATCGGGGTGTCGTCGAAAGCACGTGTTGTATTGAGTGATGACCATCAACCGGGTATTAGGACATTACTCACACTAAAACAGCGGGTACAGGCTGAAAGTGTTCAGTGTATAGTGGCGGAGCCAATGTCGAATCTTTCCATTATTGGTAAAATTGAAGGGGATCAGCCATTGACGCGCGTGATGATAGATACGTTGGGGTGGGGAAGCGGCAGTTATGTTGATATGTTGTCTGCCGCCTATGACGCTATTCTTCACTGTGGAACGCCGTCTACCAAGGTTAACTAATACTGTAATTCAACCTCATAGGAAGAGAACTTTCGAATATTAATGACGCCGGTATCGAGTAATAGATACTGGCCCTTAATACCCATCAAGGTGCCTTCCACCAGTGGGTTCTTATCAAAGTTAAAACTCGTAACTTTGGTTGGGTATATTTTGACCGGGTATGTGATATCGATAGGTGTTTCGTCGAGCCATTCCATCGCTTCTGCCCCATATTTTTCTTTTAGCGCCGCCAGTGGTTCGGCGCAGGTCTCGAACAGCTCATCTCGCACGCTGCAGAGGTCGATCTCTTGAACGTCATTTTTTAGCATCTTACGCCAATTGGTTTTGTCGGATACATGCTCACCCAGGGTGACTTCTACGAGCCCCGAAAGTAAGCGGGTACTCACTTTCATGATAGGTAAGGCCTGTATTGCCCCCTGGTCCATCCAGCGCGTGGGGATTTGGGTGCCGCGGGTAATACCGACTTTGACACCGGAAGAATTTGCCAAATACACATAATGTGGCTGAAAACAAAATTGCTCGGCCCATTCGGGTTCACGGCAAGTCCCAGCATCAAAATGGCATAACTCTGGTTTCATGATACACATATCGCAGCTAGCCAACTTTTTAAAACAGGGATAGCAGTGGCCTTGGCTAAAGCTCTTTTTGGTCTTCTTGCCACAATTTGAGCAAAAGATCTGTCCGGTAAATCGTAGTTGCACTGGGTTTCCGATGAGGGGGTTGAGGGCGACTTTTTCTTCGCCAAGCGGTAGCTCATAAGCGACAGCGGCGGGAGTGTCAGATACAGTGGTATCCCCCGCTAACAAATTGTGCATTTTGCGAAGGGTGCCAGTGATGGTGCTTGTCATGTAAAACCTATTAGGTCGAGAATGAAGGGGGCGATGAGATACGCTAGTGGCGGCGATTGTAATCAGTATGGTTACTGATGGCTACCATTCGAGAATGGTCCACTGGGGAACTAATAATTTGTCAGCATCGTTACGAATAAACTTACCATTGCCATTAGGGTCAATTAAATAATAAGCGGGGCCAAGTTTTGGCACGACTTTGATGCCATACACTTTGCCATTGACTTGATGGATATGCATTTCTTTGTCGCCATCATTGACGATGGTGACTTGCCGCTCAGGCTGAATATCAGAGCGTTCATCGTAGGGTTCTACTCGAGCAAAGAGACTGGTAGGGATAATGAGTAGCAAGAGAATAAGTGTGCGCATGATACAGGCCTATGGCGAATCATCGATAATATTAGTGTACGTTTATTAGGTAGTAGGGACAATGGATTTTGGGCGGTGAGATTGCGACAGCGGTGATTGGTGAGTAAAATAGGCTACCAATATGAATGGTTGTTGAAAGCGTAATGTAAGGGAGCGGTTGTGGCTAAAAAGAGATCCAATTTTTCGTATCTTTCTGGCTATTCTGCTGATCTTGTAGCACAGATTGAGGGTTTGCTGGACGAAGGGCGTCTCGGTGACTATCTGCACCAGCGTTATCCCGATAATCATCAAATATCGACTTCTAAAGCGTTATATCACTATGTTCAAGAAATAAAAAATACCTACTTGCGTAAGTCAGCTCCCCTAAGCAAGATTATTTACGATGACAAAATTGATACGGTGAATAATGCTTTAGGATTGCATACCTATATCTCACGAGTGCAAGGTGCAAAGTTAAAAGCCAAAAAAGAAATTCGAATCAGTACTTTGTTTAAGCAGTCTCCCGAGCCTTTCCTACGTATGATTGTTGTGCATGAATTGGCACACCTTAGGGAGAAAGAGCATAACAAAGCTTTTTATAAGCTCTGTGAATATATGGAACCTCGTTATCATCAGCTGGAGTTCGATGTGAGGGTATATTTGACCTATAAAGATATTCAGGCAAGTCCAGGCACTATTCCTGAGCTATGGAATAGGTGAGTTGTTCGTCACTAGTGATACTGCTATTCTCGGTTGCTTTATAACCCCATGCTCACTTGTTATCCCATATAAGGCGATCGTTTATGCTCGATTCTGTCAAAAGTTTACTGTCACGGTCGGCGTTGCAATTACCCCCCGATATGTTGTCTCTATTGGCAGGGGAAAAGCCCTATACATGGGAGGGACGGTTGTTGGATGCGCAAATGCATATGGTGGCGAAGGCCTACACCGCACAAGCGCCGCTCTATTCCTACCCTGTTGAATTGGCACGCAAACGGTACGAGACGAATATCAGTACTCTCGATACAAAAGCCCGTGCCAGCGTCTCGTCTCGGGATCGAACAATTACGCTAGATACTAAGGCTGGTCATCGTAGCATTGGTATACGTATCTATACCCCGTCAAATCAAGGCAGTTATCCTAAACCTGTGATGGTGTATTACCACGGTGGTGGTTGGACCGTAGGCAGTGTTGATTCTGTGGATGCGCTTTGCTCAGGGTTTGCAGAAGACCTGGATCATATTGTTGTGTCTGTGGATTATCGATTGGCACCAGAGCATAAGTTCCCCGCTCCTGCTGATGATGCCGTGGATAGCTTTTTATGGGTGCAGGCCAACGCTGCCCACTATGGTGGTGATTGTGAGCGGGTGTATGTTGCTGGTGATAGCGCGGGTGGGAATCTGGCCGCAGTGGTCTGTCAGCAAACGGTATTGCAACAAGCGCCGGTTCCTTGTGCTCAAGTATTGATTTATCCGTCCACTGACTTACGTATGCGCACCCTAAGCCATCATAGCTGTGGAGAAGGTTTACCATTATCTAAGGTAATGGTTCAGTGGTTTGTCGGTAACTACATTCGACAAGAGAGTGATAAAACACAGATTAAGGTATCTCCAGGGTTAGCGGATCCGACGTTACTGGCACAGTTGCCCCCCGCCCTTGTGACCACGGCTGGTTTTGATGTACTACGCGATGAAGGTGAGGCTTATGCGAAAATGTTGGCAGCAGCAGGGGTATCGGTTGAGCATAAGGAGTATTCGAATACCATGCATGCTTACGTATCCATGGTCGGCACTATCCCTACGGCAAAAGCGGCGGTTGAGGATACGACACGCCGTATCGCGGAACTTAAGCTACCCTCAGGTAAGCTGGTTTTCTAAAAAAATGGCTGTATTTACTGTTTAGCCCTCCACCTATCTCGTTATACGGGCGATTTATGACTTAGCGTCCGTTTTTTAACTTGTTGATTAATAAGGGTTAATTTGCACTGTGGGTGGTTTAAAGAGAAAAATTTCACTGAAAAGTGACTTTGTGGTTAAATTAGGCGCCTTGTCAGACTGACAAAGTATACATTTTGACCCAAAATAGTTAATTTTGAGTTAGCGGTGATGATTGATGTTTCACATCGACCTCAAAACAAAGGCAATACCATGACATCAGATATGCAGTACGCAGATGCGAGTATGGAAGCAATGTACCGAATATTCACGGTACCCGAAGCTCCAAACTCAAAACTCGGTAGAATCGAACAGCAGATTTCTGAAAACCTTGTGGGGTTTCTGCAAGAGCATGTGGTTGCCGCAGAAAAAGAATTGCCTGAATTAGAGAGAGATTTCTCCGATTCTGCGATTCCCGAAAAACCTATTTTTGTCTCTCAGCAAGCGAACTTCTTATTAGATAAGGTCGTGGCGCAGTCGGTCCATACCTCCTCCCCTAGCTTTGTGGGTCATATGACGTCGGCATTGCCGTACTTTATGTTACCGCTATCAAAAATCATGATGGCGCTTAACCAAAATTTGGTGAAGATAGAGACCTCTAAGGCGTTCACGCCGCTTGAGCGCCAAGTGCTGGGAATGATGCATCGATTGGTGTACGAGAATAGCCCTGCTTTTTATAATAATTGGATGCACGAAGCGGGTCATTCATTAGGCTCCTTTTGCTCTGGCGGTACCATCGCGAATTTAACAGCGCTTTGGGTTGCCAGAAACAAGCTACTTGCTCCCAATGGTGATTTCCGAGGCATTAATTATTCTGGTATGCATGGTGCGTTGAAGCACTATGGTTATGATGGCGTTGCGGTATTAGTGACCGAACGTGGTCATTACTCACTCGGTAAAGCCGCGGACGTATTGGGATTTGGTCGTGATAACTTAGTGGCGATTAAGACCGATGAAGATAATAAAGCAGATATTCAGGACCTACGGGCCAAAGTAAAAGAATTAGACGCGAAGAATATCAAAGTGATGGCGATTGTGGGTGTCGCCGGCACGTCAGAAACCGGGTCCGTTGATAAGTTAGATGAAATGGCAGATGTGGCAGAAGAAATTGGTTGTCACTATCACGTGGATGCCGCTTGGGGTGGTCCGACGTTATTTTCTCACAAATATAAAGGTATCTTGAAGGGTATTGAGCGGGCTGACTCCGTTACTATTGATGCACATAAACAGCTATACGTGCCAATGGGTGCAGGTTTGGTGCTATTTAAAGAGCCTACTATTGTCTCGAGCATTGAACATCATGCCGAATATATCATCCGTAAGGGATCTAAGGATTTAGGGAGTTATACCTTGGAGGGCTCACGCCCAGGAATGGCAATGCTTTTGCAATCCGGTCTGAAGATCATTGGTCGTAGCGGATACGAAATTCTGATTGAAGAAGGCATCAATAAAGCCCGTTCCTTTGCCGATATGATTAATCGTGAAGAAGAATTTGAGCTGGTGTCTGCACCGGAGCTTAATATTCTGACTTATCGGTTTGTACCGGAATATGTACAAAAGGCTTTGGCTAAAGCCCCAGTCGATAGGCGCAATGAAATATTAGAAGTTCTCAACAAGTTAACTAAGCGCATTCAGAAAACTCAGCGTGCCCATGGTAAGTCGTTTGTATCACGTACGACGTTGACGCCAATGAAGTATGACAACTACCCATCGGTGGTATTTCGCGTTGTGCTGGCAAATCCACTCACCAGTATGGACGTGCTGCGTGCAGTGATCATGGAGCAACAAGAGATTGCATCCAGTGCTGGTTGTGAGATCTTTATGAAGGAACTCGAAACGCTATGTCAGAGCCTTGATACAGCGTAATATCGACGCAGCTTAGTCTAAAAAACAACCTCCCTCTCCGTAATGGCCACCGTAACTATTACTGCGTCTAATGGCGCGGCGTGATAGCATGTGTGCTTTGGTACACCTACCTAATAGGTCACGCCACCTCTTTATATTATCGAACTGATTTGGATCTGTAGACATGTCAAAGCCCTCAATAGACAAGCCTCTCGTGCTTGTGGATGGATCATCTTATTTGTATCGCGCATTTCACGCGTTACCCCCTTTAATCACCTCATCGGGTCAACCGACGGGGGCGATTAAAGGTGTACTAAATATGATGAAGCGGCTAATGAAGGATTATCAGTCTGATCGAGTTGCGGTAATATTTGATGCCAAGGGCAAGACTTTTCGTGATGATATGTATCCCGAATACAAGGCCAATCGTCCACCAATGCCGGATGACTTACGCAGTCAAATTGAACCATTGCATCAATGTATTAAGGCGATGGGTTTTCCGATGCTGATTATTGATGGTGTAGAAGCAGATGATGTGATTGGAACATTGTGTGCCGAAGCATCAGAAAAAGGCGTGAATACTGTTGTGTCCACCGGCGATAAAGACATGGCGCAACTCGTGACAGAATATGTAACCCTGGCGAATACCATGACCGACACCGTGATGGATATTGAGGGAGTGAAAGAAAAGTTTGGCATTCCCCCAGAACAAATTATCGATTACCTCGCATTGATGGGCGATACCGTCGATAACATTCCAGGTGTACCAAAATGTGGTCCCAAAACGGCCGTAAAATGGTTGGCGCAATTTGGATCTCTCGACGAAGTGATTGCTCGGGCTGATGAAGTAAAAGGAAAAATTGGCGAGAACTTACGCAACAGCCTGGAGCAATTACCGCTATCTTATGATTTGGCGACAATTAAACTAGATGTTGAACTAGATGTTGGGATTGATGACCTATCAATGCAGCCTGCAGATAATTCAGCCCTATTAGCGCTGTATAAGGAGTTAGAATTTAAGAGCTGGATTGCCGAGGTATCGGAAGATGGTGATGTCGAAGAAGAAACAATTGAACCGGCAATAGAAACAGATTATCAGATTATTTATACGGAAGCAGAATTCGAGGCGTGGTTAGAAAAATTGGCAGCCTGTGATGTATTTGCTTTTGATACTGAAACCACCAGTTTGAATTATATGCGAGCGGAACTTGTGGGTTTGTCTTTTTGTTGTGAAGAAGGTAAAGCTGCCTACGTTCCCGTCGATCATCGTTATCCTGGTGCACCGGAACAACTTTCGCGAGATTGGGTACTGGAAAAAATTGCGCCCTTACTTGCTGCTGAACATCCGAAGAAAGTCGGACAGAATCTAAAGTACGACAAAAACGTGCTGGCAAATTACGATATTGAAATCAATGGTGTTGGTTTTGATACCATGCTGGAATCTTATGTGCTGGATTCTACCGGTACGCGACACGACATGGATAGCTTGGCGTTAAAATATCTTGGTCACAAAACTATTCATTTTGAAGACATTGCAGGTAAAGGAGCTAAGCAGCTGACGTTCGATCAAGTGGATATCGAACAAGCAGGGCCTTATGCGGCGGAAGACGCCGATGTTACTTTGCGATTACATAACGCAATTTGGCAAAAGCTAGAAAAAATTCCAAGCCTGGTCTCTGTCCTGCAAGATATTGAAATGCCATTGATGCCCGTTATCTCACGTATTGAACGTACGGGTGCGTTAGTGGATGCGGATATGTTACGTAATCAGAGTCAATCGTTGGCGGTGCGTATGCATGAAATAGAAGCTGAAGCTCATGAAATTGCAGGCCAACCATTTAATTTGAGTTCGCCAAAGCAGCTGGGTGAAATTCTTTATGAAAAATTAGGGTTGCCGGTTATCAAAAAAACACCGAAAGGAGCCCCTTCCACTGCTGAGCCGGTATTGCAAGAATTAGCATTGGAGTACCCTTTGCCGAAAATACTCATGGAATATCGTAGCATGAGTAAACTTAAATCGACTTATACCGATAAATTGCCAGAATTAATTCACTTGGGCACGGGAAGAATTCATACGTCTTATCATCAAGCCGTGACGGCGACGGGGCGTTTTTCATCGTCCGATCCAAATTTACAGAATATTCCAGTGCGTTCAGCTGAAGGGCGAAAAATCCGACAAGCATTTATCGCCAAGCCAGGATGTAAATTAGTGGCCGCGGATTATTCACAAATTGAGTTGCGTATCATGGCGCACCTTTCCAATGATGAGGGGTTGGTATCAGCCTTTAATGAAGGGTTGGATATCCATAAAGCGACAGCGGCCGAGGTGGTGGGCATCAGTATCGATGCAGTGACTACTGAACAGCGTCGAAGCGCTAAAGCGGTTAACTTTGGATTAATCTATGGCATGTCAGCGTTTGGTTTAGCGAAACAGTTAGGTATTTTACGTGGTGAAGCGCAGGATTATATCGATACCTATTTTGCACGTTATCCGGGTGTTTATGATTATATGGAGCGAGTGCGAGAAACGGCTGCTGCCGATGGTTTTGTGGAAACTCTATTTGGTCGACGACTATATTTGGCTGAAATTCATTCGAAAAATGCTATGCGTCGGCAAGCCGCTGAACGAACCGCCATTAACGCTCCCATGCAGGGAACTGCGGCGGATATTATAAAACGAGCAATGGTATCGGTTGATCAATGGATTACCGAAGAACAGCTCGAATCTAGGGTAATTATGCAAGTGCACGATGAACTTGTACTTGAAGTACCAGAGCAAGAAGTCGAGAGGGTGACCGAAGGACTAAAACTTCATATGGGTAATGCGGCTGAGCTTGCTATACCTCTTATTGTGGATGTGGGTATGGGTGATAATTGGGATGAGGCACATTAATAATGATTGAAAAAGATGAATCGATAAATGTATTTGGCGAGACGTTAGAATCTTGTAGCGAAACGCCGATAACCGGTTTTTTTCGTGACGGTTGCTGTAATACCAATGAACAAGATGTTGGTTCGCATACCGTATGTATAGAAGTGACGCAAAAGTTCTTGGAATACTCTCGATTTCGAGGCAATGACTTATCGACGCCAATGCCCGAATATGGGTTTCCTGGATTAGCACCGGGTGATCGTTGGTGTTTATGTGCTGCGCGTTGGAAAGAAGCCTACGATCAGGATATGGCACCGCGGGTGCATTTGACCCGGACTCATAAAAAAGCCCTTGAAATTGTACCATTAGAATTGTTGCGTCAATTTGCCGCAGATCTAAATTAGAGTTTATGATGACGACTTCAGACCCCATGTTAACTTCACTTGATGATTTGGTTTTTGACAATAAATTTGTGGACACTTTGCCGGGAGATCCCGAGTTAGAAAATTATTGTCGTCAAGTGGAGCATGCTTGTTATTCCTTTGTGGAGCCGACGTCGACCGATAAGCCCACGCTGGTGGCGTGCTCAAATGATGTGGCAGCGCTGCTGCAATTAGCTCCGAGCATTTGTCAGTCGGATTATTTTACGAAGGTATTTTCGGGTAATGCGTTACTGCCTGGTATGAAACCTTTTGCTATGTGTTATGGCGGGCATCAATTCGGTAATTGGGCTGGGCAGTTGGGCGATGGTCGAGCGATTAATTTGGGCGAAGTAGTTACCAGTGATAATCAGCGTTGGTATTTGCAATTAAAAGGTGCGGGGCTAACCCCCTACTCCCGTCATGCTGATGGTTTGGCGGTATTGCGTTCGTCGTTGCGAGAATTTTTATGCAGTGAAGCTATGCATTATTTGGGAGTGCCAACCACTCGTGCTCTTAGCTTAACGTTGACCGGCGATACGGTTGTGCGAGATATGTTTTATGATGGCCATCCAGAGGCGGAATTGGGTGCCGTTGTATGCCGAGTCGCACCTAGCTTTACCCGGTTTGGTAATTTTCAGTTGCCAGTGTCGCGGGACGATATGGCGTTACTGAAAAAACTTGTCGACTACACGATTGTGACTGACTTCCCTCATCTTGGTCCGCCTTCGGCGGAGACAACGCTTGCATGGTTTTCTGAGGTGTGTGACAGAACACTCGAAATGATTGTGCATTGGATGCGTGTGGGTTTTGTGCATGGTGTGATGAATACCGATAATATGTCGATTTTAGGGCTCACTATCGACTATGGCCCTTATGGTTGGTTGGAAAGCTACGACCCAACCTGGACGCCCAATACTACGGATGAAAGTCATCGTCGTTACCGCTATGAGCATCAGCCACAAGTTGCCCATTGGAATTTATTGCAATTGGCAAATACCATTTTGCCGATCGTAGAAAATACGGAAGCACTGGAAGCGATTTTGAATAACTTCGCCAAAGGTTTTCAGCAACAACATCAAACTATGCAATTAAGTAAATTGGGATTGGTAACCAATCAAGAGGGGGATTCTGCTCTAGTGAGTGATTTGTTGACGATTCTAACCACTGTCGAAACCGATATGACGTTGTTTTATCGTTACTTGGCATTGGTTGATTTGACAGATCTACAGAATAAAACCTATCAGCATCGGCTAGCTGATGCGTATTATCAGGTAGAACAGCTGTCGGATGAATATGATACAACCTTGTTGGCCTGGTTGGAGCGATATGCGAGACGATGTGAAGTCGAAGGTATCGAGCATATGCAGCGAACTGAGCGTATGAACCAAGTGAATCCGTTGTATGTGTTACGAAATTATCTCTCTCAGTTGGCCATTGATAAAGCTAACGATGGAGACTATTCCGGAGTAGAGGAGCTATTGTCGGTATTGAAGCAGCCCTATACTGAGCAAGACGGAAAAGAGCATCTGACGCAAAAGCGACCGGAGTGGGCGCGTAATCGGGCGGGGTGTTCGATGTTATCTTGTAGCTCTTGATGCGATCACTATAAGTAATTGTTTTTAAAGGGGTATTTTAATTTTTGAGAAATATATGAATTATTTTAATGCCTAGATGAACTTCTCTTCCAATCACTCCTCTAATACTTTGAAGCTAAGGTAATATTCCCAGATAGGCCAAGTTAGCGAGTGATTTGGCCGCAATCCAACTACTCTTCCCCAAGAGTGGTGTCCGGCCGGTAGTTTTCCCCAAAACTACCGGCTTTTTTTTGCCTGCTATTCTTGAATATCTTGCTCTATTGTTTGTTGTAACCAGCCCGCAATCACCTGTTGGGCTTCAGATAGCCCGTCTTTCTTGAGGGAGGAAAAGAGCTGTACACTCACGTGCTCGCCAAAAGGTTCGACCTCTTGTTGTACGCTGATCAACGCACTGTTTGCCGGGCCTTTATTCAACTTGTCGGCTTTACTCAATAGAATATGTACGGGCATATTACTGTGTACTGACCATTCCAACATCATTAGGTCAAACTCACGTAGCGGGTGGCGAATATCCATTACAAGAATCAACCCTGCGAGACACTCTCGTTGCTCCATGTAATCGCTCATATTGGCTTGCCATTCCTTCTTCATGAATTCTGGCACCTGAGCGTAACCATACCCAGGCAGATCTACGAGCCGTAGTTCGTCATTTATTTCAAAAAAATTGATGAGCTGTGTGCGCCCAGGGGTCTTACTGGTGCGGGCTAACTTGCGCTGGTTAGTAATGGTATTAAGAGAGCTGGACTTGCCGGCATTGGAACGACCGGCAAAAGCCACTTCTAACCCTTCATCGGCAGGGCATTGCATAAGGGTTTGTGCACTCTTGGTAAATTCAGCTTGTTGTAATAGCGATGCTATCGGATTGCTGGGGGTTGATGGCGCACCATCAGCCTCTTTACGCGTGTAGGGGTAAGGCGAATTTTTATCGCGTTTGTGTTTTTTATTTGCCCGCTGGGCTTTTTGATGAGGACTGGCCATTGATTCTTGCTCGATGATAGTTGAATGCCCCCTATTTTAATGGGCTTTGCTGTTTTAGGGTAGTTTATCGTCGCATTTCCAAGTGGGCAGCCTATGGGTTATAATCCGCTAGTTTTATAGGAGTATACCGGGTAGTAGGGGCGGTATCTCTTTGATTTACAAATAAAACGTCTTATGAGAGAGGCCTTAGTAAGAGGCCGATGATAGAGAGATAAGGGTAAATATATGAAAAAGTTAGTTATCGCATCTGCTATCGCAGCATTGGGTTTTGCTGCATCCGCAACCGTTCAAGCTGAAGCACCTGCAAAATATGGGACTACCTGTGTTGCATGTCACAGCACTGGCGCAGCTGGCGCACCTAAGACTGGCGACGCTGCAGCATGGGCTCCTCGTTATACAAATGGCGTAGACGCACTGGTTGCTAGCGCTAAAGCAGGTAAGGGCGCTATGCCTCCTATGGGCTTATGTGCTGATTGTTCTGATGATGAATTAAAAGCGCTCATCAACTTTATGGCTGGCAAATAAGGTCCAGTGACTGGGGGCATGGCAACATGGCCCCTTTTGAATTTTGAGTTAGATCCAACGATAGAAGCTAAGCGCGCTATAAAGCCAACTGGAAGTTAAGATGAACCGACTAGTAAGAACTTTTTCAATTGTATTGATGATCCTATCAACCGCGGGCATCGCTGAGGCTGCTGGAAATGCGGAAGCAGGAAAAACCAAAGCCGCATTATGTGCGGGTTGCCACGGTGCTGACGGTAATAGCATGATCCCCAGTTTTCCTAAGCTAGCGGGTCAGAATGAACGGTATTTTATAAAGCAAATCAACGATATTAAGAGCGGTAGCCGTGACGTTGTTGCAATGGCGGCTATTGTTGGCGGGCTAAGTGATCAAGATGTTGCTGATATTGGAGCTTATTTTGCTTCTCAGACAATCAAAGTGGGTACGGTAAAAGCCGACCAATTTGAGTTGGGTCAGAAAATTTATCGAGCAGGTAATGCGGCCAGCGGTGTCACTGCATGTTCTGCTTGTCATGGCGCCACTGGTGAAGGTCTACCCGCAGCAGGTTATCCATCTTTAGGCGGACAACATACTGCTTACCTTGAAGCTCAGTTGAAGGCATTCAGAGCGGCAGGTCGAGCTGACGAAGCCGGTGTTCGCCGTAGTAATGATGGCGAAGGAAAAATGATGCAAAGTGTTGCTGGGCGATTAAGTGATGCAGAGCTGAAAGCAGTTGCAAGTTATATTAACGGTCTACAGTAAATGTAGATGGGTTAGCGACATCAAAAAAAGGGTAGCTTGCGCTACCCTTTTTTTATGGGAAGAGATTGTACTTTAGGGAACGCGATGTTCAAATTGGCCTCTAACGGTAGGTATGCAACAACTTAAATGGAAATGATCCGAATGAAACAGCTACAAAAACAACTATTCGTACTGGTAATGGGGCTACTCGCAACATTGGCCATCACATCTGTCAATGCGGAAACCTTCCGTGAGGGTGTTGATTACACTGAACTAAAGCAACCGATTCAAACCGCTGACCCCAGTACTATTGAGGTGCGGGAGTTTTTTTGGTTTGGTTGTCCGCACTGCTTCAAGCTAGAATCCTTTGCTCATGCCTTTGCAAAGGACCTGCCTGATGGCGTGGTATTTTTACAAACCCCTGCTCCGCTGAACAAAAGTTGGATGAATCATGCCCATGCGTTTTATGTCATGGAAGCGTTGGGTAAGACTGATGTGATGGCCCCTGCCTTATTCAATCAGTTGCATGTGGCTAAGAATAAGATATTTAGCCAAGAACAACTGGCGACATTTTTCGGGAAATACGATGTTTCGACCTCTGACTTCAATAAATTATTTCAATCTTTTTCCGTACGAACGAAAGTAAGACAGGCTGAGGCGTTTGCACGTGCAGCACGGCTCAATGGTGTGCCTGCGATGGTGGTAAATGGTAAATATGTTGTGGGGACCCGCCAAGCGAAGGGATTTCCTCGTATGATGCAAATTGTTAATTTTTTGATCGAAAAGGAAAAAGTGATTGCTCAAGCAAGTGCAGAGGGCAGGGCTGCCGGCAAAGGTTAACCTTGCAGGGTTAATACTGTGAATACGACCTCATGATTGTTGTCGTATTTTGGTAGACTTCGAGAAGCCGGTGGCAATTTGCCTCCGGCTTTTTATTGGCCGATTTATGGCTATTATTTAGTTGATACTCGGGTTGGCAATTGCCTACACTAGAGTTAATCAGGTCCAACAAGAGGTGTAGGTTTGTCCTTCCAAATTAAGTGTCATGATCTTGAAGGCAGTGATCATGGCTTTTCTAGCAAGTATGGCGCTGAGGTCCCCGAAACGATCAAATTGCTGTCGTACAATATTCAGGCCGCTATCGGTACTAGCTCCTATCATCACTATGTCACTCGTAGCTGGCGGCATGTACTGCCTGATTTACGCGGTGTGCAGCGCTTGGATGAAATCGCCCGGGTATTGGTGGACTATGATCTTGTTGCATTGCAAGAAGTCGATGGCGGTAGTTTGCGTAGCAGTTTTGTCAATCAAGTGTCCTATCTTGCTGATGTTGCGGGGTTTGATTATTGGTACCAACAGCTGAATCGGGATTTTGGACGCTTTGGTCAGTTCTCTAATGGTATCTTATCTCGATTTGTTCCCTATGAATTGCAAGACCACAAGTTACCCGGCCTTAAGGGACGCGGTGCTATTGTTGCAAAATACGGAAACCCGAAGAATCCCTTAGTGCTCATTGGCTTGCACTTAGCGCTGAGTGAAAAAGCGCGTTTTAAGCAGTTAGACTATATTCGGGAACTTATTCAAGGTCATGAGCATGTTATTGTTATGGGGGACATGAATTGTCGGGGGGATCAAATAATTGATACGCCACTGCGTGATACCCACCTTATCCAGGTTCACGGTGAGCATCATACTTTCCCTAGTTGGAAACCCGTCCGCAGCCTTGATCATATTATGGTAAGCCCAAGTTTGGTGATTAATCAGATCCAAGTACTGGATCATACCCATTCGGATCATCGCCCTATTGCTATGGAAATTGTCCTGCCGAGTTCCATAAGAGAGTCTTTCTATGACGATGAATAAGAGCTAAGTGTTTGTTAAATAAAACTAATATTTATGCTGAAGTATGCTTCTTCGGATTCTCTTAAGAGCAAAATTATCTATAGGTTTTTCCATGGTAATCTCAATCAGGTTCTATACTTAGATCAGTACCAGTGTGGCTATTGGTGATCTGGAGGCTGCGCTGGGTAATCTGAACCTTGGATAACTGACTAATAATAACTATGGCGAAAGCTGAAGCACTCAGTTGGAAAGATAAGTATTTACTATCCCTGGAGAACCTTGAGGATGCTCAGCTTCAAGCTGAAAAGCGCTTAGATCTTTTGCGCAAAGGTTTTGTGCGTGTGAGTTTAGCCGCTGATGGGCTTGACGACTCCCTCGATAGTGTTTTATCAGAGTTAAGAATGTCATTACGTAAGAATGATGACGTAATGTCGTTGGAGCCGATGATTACGCGGTTAGAAAAATGTGTCGTAGCGTTAGATGATCACCGCAAGGAGGATCATAGCTCGGCCGTGGATATGATCGATAGCGCATTGGCCGCAGCACAAGAGGTAGGGTTATCGCGCAGGGATAAGTCCACTATTAAATCGTTTAGAAAACAACTCCCAGAAATGTTAACAGGTGCATCCGTTAATATTGAATTATGGAAAACTTTTCTTGATGTCCAGGGACCTGTCTTTAGTCATGTAAAAGCACTGGAGGACGGGGATAAGGCACAAAAAGGTAAGGGATTATTTAAGAAATTATTTTCTTCGTCTGAAACCAGCGATGATAACGAGGTGGTTACTGAAAGTACTGTGCCAGATGTAGAAGAGCCCGACCGTTCGATAGTTCAAGAAAATGAGATTGAGTTGAACTCCTCTGTCGACGACGTTAGCGAATCGAACGCATTGCAGGCTGATTCTGACGAAGAGGATGAGGAAGATCTATTTAAGGAGGAGTTAAAATCGCGCACGGTTCAAGTCTTCTGCGGCCTAGTTGATCAGATTGAAACCCCAGATGAATTTGATATTCGAAAAGATAAGCTTGTTGAGAGATTACAAAATAATTTTGACTGGCCGCTATTGCCAGATTTGCTAAATGAAGCGATGGAATTGGTAGCATCAACTCGACAGGTGGCGCAGCAGGAGTTCGAGGGGTTTCTGATCACGCTGCATGATCGATTACAGGACATTCAAGATTTTTTAAAAGTCGCTCGTGAGGGAGAGGTGCAGGCGCAGCTTAATCAATCCAAGCTTGATGAAGAGGTGCGCTCGGGTCTAAAGGATATTAAAGCGAGTGTGGATGAGGCGATGGATATTGGTATCTTGAAGGCGGATATCACTAGCATGGTCAATCAGATTGTTGAGGTTATCGATAGCTTCCATCTGGATGAAAAAGATCGACGTGGTGAAGTCTATGATCGTATCGAATTGCTGGGAGCAAAAATGCTAGCAATGGAAGCTGAGGCGACAGAGTTACGAAATAATTTAGAAGCACAACGCCTACAAGCGATGCGAGATCCTCTCACCGAGTTACCGAATAGACAAGCCTATGATGAACAGATAGAAAAAGAATTCTCACGTTGGAAGCGTCATCAACGCTCACTAAGCCTGGCGATAGTTGATATCGATTTTTTCAAAAAAGTTAATGACAACTTAGGGCACTTGCGTGGCGATAAGGTATTAAAGTTAGTCTCTCGTGCAGTACAAACAAATATTAGAAACGAGGATTTTGTCGCCCGTTATGGCGGTGAGGAATTCGTGATTTTAATGCCCGATACAGATGAAGAATCTGCAATGGCTGCGATTGAGAAAGTACGCGCGGCGGTAGAGAATTGTCCGTTTAATTTTGCCGGAGAAAGGGTGACGATTACGGCCAGCTTTGGTGTGTCAGGGTTCAAAGGTAGTGATGAAGTAACGGATTGTTTTGATCGTGCAGACAAGGCACTTTATCGTGCGAAAGAGCAGGGCCGGAATCGTGTAGAAAGAGGGTGAACTTCCCCCGCAATAATGATTATTAGTTTAGATAGCTACTTAATTTTTCCAGTAATAATTCTTCATTAATAGGCTTGGTAATTAACTCGCTTACCCCTGACGCCATAATATCCCTTTCTTCGCTGACGATGGCGTGGGCTGTTAGCGCAAAAATAGGCGCATCCCTATACGTATCGGTTTTGCGAAGCTGTTTAGTGGCTTCTTTTCCATCCATACCGGGTAACGATATATCCATAAGAATGACATCAAATTGATTATTACCGGCGAGCTCAAGCGCTTCTTCCCCAGTGCCTGCTGGTGTGATGTGGTAGCCTTCATCCTCCAGCATCCAGGTCACTAGCTTCATATTATCAGGGTTGTCTTCAACCACTAGAATTCTGCTCGCCATAATATCCTCAATGAAAAAACATCTGTTACCAGATTAAGTCTAGCCAACCTGGGGTAGCTGTCCACCATGATATTATACCTGTGCATACTGTGAGGAATTACCCAGCCACCGATGGACTAGTGGCGGTATCAGCTCAGGTTGTTTGTTAATTATATGAGACGCAAGGACTTTTGCTTCATAGACTAATTCCTTATCACGTAATAAATCGGCAATTCTGAACATTAGGTCGCCGGTTTGGCGTGTGCCAAGCACCTCACCAGGACCGCGTAATTCCAAGTCTTTTTCCGCAATGAGAAAACCATCATTGGTTTCTCGCATGATTTCTAGCCGCTGTTTACCCTGTTCTGAAAGAGGGTGCTGATAGAGCAATAAACAAAAGCTTTCAATTGAACCACGACCGACTCGACCCCTGAGTTGGTGCAGTTGTGCTAATCCTAAGCGTTCTGGGTTTTCAATAATCATAACGCTGGCATTGGGCACGTTAACGCCAACTTCGATGACGGTGGTGGCGACGAGTAGCTGGATGTCGCCTTTCTTGAATGCATCCATGATACTGGCTTTTTCTTTGGGCTTAAGGCGCCCGTGCACCAAACCGACCTTAACGTGAGGTAAGGCTTGGGCAAGCTGTTGCGCGCTATCTTCAGCTGCCTGGCATTCCAGTGCTTCAGATTCTTCGATTAACGTACATACCCAATACACCTGTTTGCCTTCGCTGCAGGCATTTTGAACCCGCTGGATAACCGCATCGCGACGTTTATTCGTAATCACTACGGTTTTGACCGGCGTGCGCCCTGGTGGAAGTTCATCAATCACCGATGTATCCAAGTCAGCGTAGGCACTCATGGCCAGTGTTCTGGGAATTGGGGTGGCTGTCATGATGAGCTGGTGAGGAACGTAGCTATCATCGGATTTTTGTGTGAGTGCTAAGCGTTGATGCACGCCGAATCGATGTTGTTCATCAATAATGACAAGTCCCAAGCGCTGGTAGTGTACATCGCCTTGGAATAAGGCGTGGGTGCCAATGATAATCTGGCATTGGCCTGTGGCTAACGCTTCTAATTGTTGTTGGCGCTTCTTACCCTTCAATTTCCCCGTTAACCAGCCCACCTCAATATTTAATGGGCTAAACCATTCGCAAAAGGTTTGGAAATGCTGTTCTGCAAGAATTTCTGTGGGGGCCATTAATGCCACTTGAAAGCCTTGTTCGAGGGCTTGTAGTGCTGCGTTGGCGGCCACCAGTGTCTTCCCGGACCCAACGTCACCTTGTACCAATCGTAGCATGGGGCTATTTTGACAAAGGTCGTGATTGATTTCCTTCCCGACACGCTGTTGGGCGTTGGTTGGCGTAAAGGGTAGGGACGCTAGGAATGAAGGATACAGTGTTGCGCTTAGGGCAAATGCAGGTGCCGTTTGGGACTTCACTTCCTGGCGAAGCTGTAACAGGCTGAGGTGATGCGCCAATAACTCTTCAAGTGATAAGCGTTGTTGGTGGCGATGAGTGCCGGCTTCTAAGCTCTCTGTGTTAACCCCAGGCGGTGGATTGTGAATGAAATTAAGTGCCTCTTTAATCGAGGGCCAGCGCTCCTGTGAAGGCAGTAATTCACTGACGGTATTACCCGCATTTAAGCGATCTAGCGCCTGATGTGCGAGTTTGCGTAACAAATGTTGAGAGATACCCTCTTTACTGGGGTAGGTGGCTGTTAAATGCTCATTAACCGGAGTGGTTATTTCACTCAGCACTTTGTATTCTGGATGAACAATTTCTCTGCCGTTGGCGTTAAACCGAACCTCACCAAAGCATCGTACAGTCGCCCCTTGAATCAGTGCGTTCTTTTGTGCGGCAGAAAAATGAAAGAAACGTAATTGTACGGTGCCAGAGCCGTCAGATATTTTGCACACTAACATACGGCGCTTACCAAAGATGATATCGCACTGCTCTACTTTCCCTTGGATCAGTACTTCGGACCCCATGCGGGTAGTGCCGATAGGATGAATCCGTGTACGATCTTGGTAGCGAAAAGGTAAGTGGAATAAAACGTCTTGTACTGACAGCAAGCCTAGCTTTTCCAATTTTCCAGCAACGGCTGCGCCAACCCCTTTGAGTTGGGTGACGGGGGTTTGAGAGAGATGGTTGGGGTTGTAATCTGGGTTCATGAGTGTGGCTTAATCGAGGCACCCTCGAGAGCGCAGCTGTTGATTGATGTCGATAGTGCTTCAATCGCTTCGTTACGTGGAAAGCGCTTGCGCCACACCAGTGAAACTCTACGAAAGGGAGTTTTACCTGAAAAAGGGCGCTCTACTAAGGTGTCATTATCGTATATGGCATTATCACTGGCGGAGCCGGGTAAGATCGTTAGTCCTAAACCTGAAGCGACCATATGCCTAAGCGTTTCTAAAGATGTGCCGAGGGGGATTTCATGGGCGTTAAAGCCTTTATTAATACTCGGGCAGGCATGTAACACCTGGTCTCGGAAGCAGTGCCCTTCCCCTAATAAAAGTACTTTCTCTTTTTCGAGTTGGCGTCGGGTAATGGATTTTTTTGCCGCCAAGGGGTGCTGTGCGGGAATGAGGATCCGAAAAGGTTCATCATATAAGTCTATGAGTTCAGTGTCTGGTTCTGAAAAAGGTAGGGATATCACAATGACATCAATTTCGCCGGTGCGTAATTTCTGCCGTAATACGGAGGTGTAATTTTCTTCCAGAATAAGCGGCATATTCGGTGCGTGATCTTTAATATGCCGAATAATGTGGGGGAATAGATAGGGCCCAATGGTAAAGATGGCTCCTACTCGCAAAGGTGTATTGAGCTGCCCTTTTCCTTCACTGGCGATATTTTTAATGACATCGGCTTCTTCGAGGACTTTTCTTGCCTGCGCGATTATCTTTTCACCCATTGGTGTGACATGAACTTCGGTACGACTACGTTCGAAAATCGCGAGGTCTAATTCCTCTTCAAGCTTTTTAATGGCAACACTTAAGGTCGGTTGGCTAACAAAACAGCGTTCAGCGGCTTTTCTGAAATGTTTCTCTTGCGCAAGGGTGATGATGTAACGTAGTTCAGTTAAAGTCATGGTGGTTTAGATGAAGGTTCGCAGAATGTGAGAATGTCGGTAAATTAGTATACCGAATATGATAGTAAAAATTTATCACGGTTTAAGGGGAAATCCTAGAATGAAAAAGAATATCTTAATCGTTGGTTGTGGAGATGTGGGCAGTGAAACAGGTAAAGCGCTTCAAGCTATGGGGCATGGTGTATTCGGTATTAAACGCACGCCGGTAGAGGGTTTTCCTTTTACCTGTTTATCTGCGGATATTAGTAATTCAAACAGTGTTAAGCATTGTTTTCAGCAGTTACCTGATGACATTCACTTCGTTATTTACACAGTAGCGCCATCAGAGCGATCTGAAGGTGCATATCGGTCAGCTTATCCCGCGGGTATTAGCGAGATCATGGGGAACCTTGATTTGGATGTATTGGAGGGTTTCCTGCTAGTGACAAGTACTGCGGTGTATCACCAGTCTCAAGGCGAATGGGTAGATGAATTATCTGACACAATGCCAGAGAGTTTTTCCGGAAAAATACTGTTGGAAGCAGAGGCGTTATTACATCAACGTACGGATAAAGGTGTGGCGATTCGGTTTGGTGGTATTTATGGTCCTGGGCGTTTGCGGTTACTCAATAAAATACGACAAGGGTGTGAACTAAATCAGTTTTTCCCTGCGTATACCAATCGAATTCATCGTGATGATTGTGCGCGTATGTTGGTGTTTCTTATCACCTCTATGTCTGATGGAAAAGCCGTGGATTCTTGTTATATCGGTGTTGATAGCTGCCCGTCGACGGAGTGGGAAGTGCTAACCTCAATTGCGTCGATGTTGTCAGCAGAAAAACCAGTTCACAACGAACAGCTTGTTGTGACCAATCAAAATAAACGCTGTCGTAATTCTCGGATACGTGAACTCGGATTCGAATTTACTTATGATAGTTATTTACAGGGGTATCAGTCCGTTATAGATGGGATGTAGTTCAAGGTTTACTATTCAACAAGGAAAAATTCACTGTCCTGGTGAGAACTGAGTCGCAATCATTGCAATGCTCAGGGAACTCGTGTGATTGACCGCAAATATTCAAAAAACCTAAAACGACGGCGGAATATTGTTTTGTTACTGTGTTGATATCTCAATAGAACAGTAAAAAATAATAGAGGGTAGGGCCATGAATTCGTCGGTATCAGGATTCTTTCGTAATCTTAGTGTTGTTGCGGTATGTGTATGCGGATTGTTACCGCTACAACTTAATGCATCGTCTCAGCTGATCGAGAATAGTGTTTTTACGTCTCAATTAATTGATGCGGAGCCCGCTGATATATTGGATGCGGCTTACCTAAGTGCAGGTAATATCTTTATCTATTTGAAGTGGCAGGATCTTGAGTCCCGTTTATATGATGTTGAGAATTTTATTTATGATGGAGAAAACCGGTTAGTGGGACATTCCACTTACGGTTTTAAACCATCAAATGCGAGATGGCGTTCATGGACTAAGTATCAGTTTCGTTCCAATATCGATAGCCCTGGTGATTGGCGCTTTGTGGTAAAGCTAGATGGTGAAAAGATATTGGAAAGAACGATCTATGTTAGTCATTAAATATCGATTCTTTGGCAAGACGATTTATACAGGCGTTTGACGATTCGCCATCGGTTAATGACCAACGCTGAGAAAATTAACCCGCAGCCTAAAAGCTGGATGAGTGACATAGATTCCCCGAACCAGAAAGCCGCAAGTGAGGCTGTCAGGATTGGCTCGATGGTAAGTATCATTGCCCCATGGCTAGCGGGTGCCATGCTTTGTGCATAGGTTTGCACAAAAAAGCGCAGGCTGGTTGCAATAATCGCACTTGCCAGTAGCCAGCCAATAACTACAGCGCTCACTTCAGAGGGCCATGTTTCTGTGGCAATCGAAAGTAAGGTTGAGGCGACACCTACTATTAGTAATTGTATCGAGGTGAGGGTGATGGCAGATACGTAGGCGACGATGCGATTATTTAGCGTGAACTGCAAGGCGAACAGTATGGATGCAAATAAGAAATAGCCTTGGCCAGATTCAATAGTAAACGCAATATTGTTTTCTTTCATCGTGAGTAAAAAAAGCCCCGATATGGCGATGGGTATTGCAAACCATGTTGATTTTGCTTGTGGCTCTTTAAAGAGTATTAAGGACATCAGCGGTACTAATACAATACCCAGGCTTGTGATAAAAGCCCCTTCGCCGATGTGTTCGGTGTGATCTAAGCCGGTAATCCATGCCATGATTGCGATAGCAAAGCACGCCCCCACCAATAATGAACCTTTAAGTCCTCGTGGTGATAAATGTTGCCATTGATCTTTGCCGATAAAGGCAAGCAGTGCGCCTGCGATGATAAATCGGATGCCAATAAACAGCAGGGGAGGCAATCCTGTAAGGGCTTCTTTGGAAAAGATCCAACCCGCGGCCGCTAGGATGGTGACGCCGACCAAGAGTAGGTCGGCTTTGATATGCTGTTGGGAGTTAGCCAAAAACGTTGCTTATGGGTTAGCTTGATAGTTCCAAGATTGCGTCCATTTCAACGTCAGCATTCTTGGGTAATGAAGCAACGCCAATCGCTGCACGTGCAGGATAAGGTTGTTGAAAGTACTGAACCATTATTTCATTCACTAACGCAAAATTATTTAAGTCGGTTAAGAATATATTTAACTTTGCCACGTCTTTTAGAGAGCCACCGGAGGCTTTAGCAACGGCTTGTAAATTATCGAAAACACGAGTGATTTGGGCGCGCATGTCGCCTTCTTGCATTTCCATGGTTTCGGGTACCAGTGGAATTTGACCGGAAAGGTAGACAGTGTTGTTGCATTTGACCGCTTGTGAATAAGGGCCGATTGCTTGTGGGGCATTAGAGGTCTGGATGATTTCGCGGCTCATGGCGTGTTCCTTACGTAGGTAATGGTATTAATTTCGAATGCGGGTGATTTTGGTGACGGACTTGGCCTTGCGGATCTTTCGTATCGTATCGGCGAGGTGTATTCGCCCGCGCACAGCAATTTGTAACGTGACAACGCTTAAATGGGCGTCTTTTTCATCTAAGCGTATATTCTCAATGTTGGCATCTGCTTGGGATAAAATAGACGCCAGCATCGCGAGAACACCGCGTTCATTTTCTATCTCGACGCGTAATTCTACAGGGTATTCTCCCGAGACTTCCTTCGCCCATTGTACGGATACACATTTCTCGGGATTAGACTTCATCTCGGTGGCAATATTTTTACAATCGTCGCGGTGAATTACCATGCCTCGTCCCGCGCTGAGGTGTCCAATCACAGAATCGCCTGGTATTGGGCGGCAGCATTTTGAAAAATTAATGACCATGCCTTCTGTGCCACGAATTATCAATGGTGCGGGGCTATCGCTCATTGAATCAGTGCTTTCTGTCGCTCTGGGCTGTAGGCGTCTTGCCGTAATTTGAGCCATCTGTTTTCCTAAGCCGATATCTTCCAGTAGGTCGTCAAGGTTCGCGAAGCCAGACTCGGATATGGTGTTATCCAAGGCATCCTTTGGAATATCATCTAAGGTGAGGTTGAGCGTGGAAAGTGCTTTTTCCAGCAGACGCTGTCCAAGTGCGACAGATTCGGAGTGGCGTTGGTTCTTCAGGAAGTGACGAATGTTGCTGCGGGCTTTAGCTGTGGTGACAAAGCTAAGCCAGGCTGGGTTTGGACAGGCACCGGGGGCAGTAATAATGCGTATCGTTTGCCCACTTAAAATGGGTGTGCTGAGCGGTACAAGGCGATGGTCTATGCGTGCGGCGACACAGCTATTTCCGACATCGGTATGTACTGCGTAAGCAAAATCGACGGGTGTTGCACCGTTGGGTAATTCAAGGATGTTACCTTTCGGGGTGAATACGTAAACTTCGTCAGGGAACAAGTCAATTTTAACGTTTTCGATAAATTCGAGGGAGTTACCCGCCCGTTGCTGCATTTCTAGCAGCCCTTTGAGCCATGCTTTTGCTCGGTTTTGTGCGCCACTGGCGGGGTCGTCGGATTTATAGAGCCAATGGGCGGCAATACCGTTGTTGGCCATTGCTTCCATTTCTTCCGTACGGATTTGTATTTCAATCGGTACGCCGCGCATGCCTTTAAGAATGGTATGCAGGGATTGGTAACCGTTGGCTTTTGGGATTGCGACGTAGTCTTTGAAGCGGCCGGGAATGGGTTTGTATAGGTTGTGAACAGCCCCTAACGCTCGGTAGCTGGTATCAACAGAGTCCACGATAATACGGAAGCCATAAACGTCCATTATCTGGTTGAAGGACTTGTGTTGTGAGCGCATCTTTTCGTAGATGCTAAATAGGTGTTTCTCGCGTCCGATCACACGAGCTTGAATGCCCTCTCGTTCTAGTCGATTGGTGATGGACTCTTGAATTTGAGAAATAACATCGTTGCGGGTACCTTTTGCCTGCTTGAGGGCTTTCTTAATTCGCGATGCCCGCATGGGGTAAAGGTTCGTAAAGCAAAGGTCTTCTAATTCTATCCGGAAATCATTCATTCCTAGCCGGTTGGCAATGGGAGCGTAGATTTCTAGGGTTTCCGTAGCGATTCGGCGCCGCTTTTGTGGGTGTAATATGCCGAGAGTCCGCATATTGTGTAGGCGGTCGGCGAGCTTGACGAGAATGACCCGAATATCTTCGGTCATTGCCAATACCATTTTACGGAAGTTCTCGGCTTGTTGCTCTGCCCTGGATTCGAATTTGATTGCCCCTATCTTGCTGACGCCATCGACCAATTCGGCAACGACTTCATCAAACTCTTCAGCGAGGGCTTCTTTGGTAATGGGGGTATCTTCGATGACATCATGTAATAGCGCGGCCATTAGGCTTTGACTATCCATATGCATGTCAGCAAGTATTTTGCATACCGCTAGAGGGTGGGTAATGTACGGATCGCCACTACGCCTGACCTGCCCTTCGTGGGCTTTTTCCGCATAGTAGTACGCCTGGACGATCTGATTGGCTTTATCAGTGTCCAAATAGTTTAATTTTTCTGTAAGACTATCAAGGGTTTGCAACGCCCATCTCCCCCACTCTGGTTAATACTGAGTGTAATGGCTATGGGCGTGAATGAGAACTATCACGAGAGTAAATGTTCACATTTTTTGTCAGAAACTGTGTGCGATGTGGAAAAGGCTGTTAAAAACCCTGTCCTGGCATATCAGTAAGCGGCACATTCATTGAATCGCGCTTTGGCTCGTCTTCAAGAATGGATACATCAATGTGACCTTCAGCAATTTCACGAAGTGCCATAACAGTCGGCTTATCGTTTTCCCACTCAAGGAAAGGCTCTTTACCACCGGTGGCCAACTGGCGAGCACGTTTGCTGGAGATAAGTACCAATTCAAAGCGGTTGGTTACTTTATCTAAACAATCTTCTACGGTAACTCTAGCCATAGTATCCTCTTAAATGATCAATATAGTTTAACGCTTGGGGCTAACTGCATCACATTATGATTCAGTTAGCCCCAAAAGTACGGAATTTTATACAGGCTGAGACCTTAAGACAAGAGATTTTGGATTAATGTCTTATGGCGCGTGGCCTGCGGCTTGGTTGAAAGCCGTTGGGAATGAATAATAGACCTCAATTCGGTCAGTGCCACCTCAAAATCATCATTGATGATGAGATAGTTATATTCGACATGATGGGCCATTTCTTCAGCGGCCTGCGCCAGTCTGTTCTGAATGACGCCTTCGGGGTCCTGGCCTCTGCCTCTAAGTCGTTGCTCTAGCGCTTCTTTTGAGGGCGGAAGTACAAAGATGCCAATGGCCTCGGGAATTTGTTGGCGTATTTGCTGTGCGCCTTGCCAATCGATTTCGAGAATCACATCTTGGTCATTTAATAGCTGTTGTTCAACCCAGCTTTTTGAGGTGCCGTAATAATTGCCGAATACTTCTGCATGTTCCAAGAAGTCGCTGCGGCCAAGCATCGCCTGGAAATCGTCTACAGGGGTAAAGTGGTAGTTAATACCGTCGGTTTCCCCGGGGCGTATTGGGCGTGTGGTATGTGAAATGGAAACTCCGAGATTTTCCATGCTGTCGATGAGAGCTTTAACAAGGCTGGTTTTACCAGCGCCGGATGGTGCAGATATTACGTATAAAGTGCCGGTCATGATGGGTTAATGATCGCCAATAGAGTCAGTGAATGTGGCAGAAGTATAGCTCAAGCGCTAACGCAAGGCACGAGTCTTGATGTTGGTTTGGTTGAGTTACCTAAGTGACTTATGTGGAAAGCGTGTCGAAATATGAATAAATCACTAAAACTAGTTAACGTCGTATACCTTTGGGGTTATAGTCTTGCCGTTTGTTAACACCTTGAATTCTTTACGAGATGGATGCTCGTTTATCTGGGGAAATGGATACGTACCCGTAGAATAAAAAGAGAAAATCTATGTATAGCTTTAATCGAACGATACTCGCGACATCTATCGGCTTACTTACGGCCTTCGGTGTGCCAGTCGCTCAGGCGGATGGTGCTAGCTTGGAAAAAGTCGTCGTAACGGCACAAAAGCGCGAGCAAGATCAGCAAGATACCCCACTATCTATTTCGACATTTGACGCTCAAGCACTGGAAGATCAGGGGATCTCTGATATTGAAGATGTCAGTATCTATGTGCCTAACGTGCAAATTTCAGAAACCCCAGGGGGAAGCACTGGTGCAACAATCGGTATTCGAGGTTCGGTGACCATTAACCCTGCTGTCACCTGGGAGCCAACCGTGGGCATTTATATGGATGGCGTGTTTATCGCTAAGAATATAGGGGGCCTGTTTGATGTTGCGGAATTAGAACGCATAGAAATTTTGCGCGGTCCTCAAGGCACCCTTTATGGTAAGAACACTACCGGCGGTGCGGTGAATCTTGTGACCCGTAGACCAAGCGGAGAGATGGAAGGCAAGGTGAGATTAGGCGCGGGTAATTTCGGTTATCGCGAGTCTTATGTCAGTGTTGATACGCCTAGCATTATCAATGACAAACTTAGTTTTAGCGTCGCGCTTAGCAAAAAAGACCGTGATGGATTTTATGACAATGATGCGGGCGGAGATGCCGCTAGTGAATTTAAAGCGCTGGATTCAATTGCAGGGCGTATGAGTGCTTTGTTCAACGCTACGGATGATTTGCAGTTCTATTATACCTTTGACCGATCGGAAAAAGATAATACGCCAGCATTTGGTCAATCCACTGGCAGCGATGATGATAGTGAACGTCAAGATGAAGGAAGCTTAAACGGAGCCTTTTTTGATAAGTCGTCCAGTGTGGGCCATGCATTTCATATGGAATGGGATGTCTCAGATAATTTGACCATCAAATCTATTTCGGCATACCGGGAAATGACCTTTGACGATGCCAATGATTATGATGGCACACCATTTACTTTTTTTCATTCAGAGCGCCATGTTGATCAAAAACAATGGTCAGAAGAAATACAATTTATAGGTAGTGTGGGATCGGTAGATTTTGTCACGGGTGTTTTCTTGTTTAGGGAAAATGCGGATGCAGAAAACCCATTCGAATTTCAAACAGGGGTTGTTGATAATTTCTATGGCGTAGATACCAACTCCATGGCTGCTTATGGACAATTAGATTGGCATGCCACTGATGCATTAACATTGACGACAGGTTTACGTTGGACTCAGGAAGATAAAGATTTTTACGTAGATAACTTATTCAGTGATGTGGAAGCGGACAAGCGCTGGACAAATACATCGCCGATGGCGGCTGTTAGCTATGCGTGGACAGATAACATCCTTAACTATGCGAAAGTCACTCAAGGATGGAAATCAGGAGGCTTTAATGGTGAAGCATCCAGCACGACATCGGCCGCAACGCCTTATGATGAAGAAACGGTCATTGCCTATGAAACCGGCCTTAAATCCCGTTGGTTTGATAGTCGCTTACAAGCGAATATTGCTGTATTTCAAAATAATATAGAAGACTTACAGATATCCTCCTATCAGCAGCCCTATTCCCAGTTAACTAACGCAGGGAAGGCAACGGTAAAAGGTGTTGAAGTGGAATTGCTCGCAGCGATAACCGATAATTTTATGCTCAATATCAACTATGGGTATCTCGACGCAAAATATGATGAATTTGATTACTATGATTCAGGTACTAATACTACGATTGATATTTCAGATATAGCACTATTCCAATATGCACCAGAGAAAACCTTTTCTATTGGTGCCGAATATAACTATGCATTTTCATTCGCAGAAATCGTTGCGAGAATGGACTGGAGTTATGTCGATGATTTTGATGTGTATCCTGAGCCTTGGAATGAGAAGGCGACGCATGTTCGCTCCTATCATTTGTTAAACGCGCGTATAGCGTTAGTTAATATTGCGTTGGGCTCGACAAGTCAGAGTTTTGAGGTGGCGGTTTGGGGTAAAAACCTGACGGACGAAGAGTATAGAATTAACGGAATACCAACGGGGGCAGGCTCAGCAGTTAATTACTTCGGTGATCCAAGAACCTTCGGCGCAGACGTAACCTATAACTTCTAATGTAAGTTAGACACAAAAAACACAATACTTGTGATGTAGATTCTTAGGTCGCAAGTATTGTGTTTTTTGCTATATGGCTAGACAATAAATGGGATTAAATACTGTCGGGTAATTTTTCAGGATTACGGATAATCAATATACGTTGAATTCGATTGTTCCAGCACTCCACAGTAAATAATGTACGTTCGTTATTCTCTGGTGTTATCAATACCCCAGTGTTACCGCTAACGGAGATAATCTTAATATCCTTAATGGTATCAACGGATCGTTTTCGTAAGGCATTGAAATAACGAATGATGCGTTCTCGTCCATGCAGTGGTCGCAATACTGAGAGCACTTTTCCTCCGCCATCTGCCATCAAACAAATATCATCGGCGAGTAATTGACTAAACTGTGATAAATCCTGTTGCCCAAAACACGCGAGGAATGCGCTGAGTAATCGTTGCTGTTCGTCAGAGGCTGTATTCGTGGTTGAAGAAGTGTTGTCAGTGCTATCCAAACGTTGTTTGGCACGACGGAAAAGCTGGCGACAATTATCCGGTGCTTTATGAATAATATCGGCGATTTCTTGATAGCTGTAATCAAAGGTTTCGCGAAGTAAAAATACCGCACGTTCAGTGGGATTAAGTTGCTCCAATAATAGCAAAAATGCCATGGAGAGTGATTGATAAGTAGACTGGATCTCGAAAGGACCTGCCTGGGTGAACTCCTCATCATAAAGAGGTTCCGGTAACCAATGCCCCACATATTGTTCGCGTTGGTTATGTTTACGTAAATGATCGATAGCTAATCGACTAACAATGGTGGTTAAAAATGCCTGGGTATTCTCAATGCCATCCAATGATTGCTGGTGCCAGCGTTCGTATGCTTCTTGTAGCACATCTTCCGTATCCGTCTTGCTGCCAAGCATACGATACGCGAGCCCAAAACAATGGGCTCTATGTTGTAAAAATACGGATAAATGGGTGTTAGGCATTTATGCAGGTAGTCTTGAGTTGTCGGGTGATTGGGCGCGTGCTGAATTTGCGAGCCCATCGGCGATTAAATTAAACGGTTTATTCATCGCATTATAATATTGTTCGATGGCATTGATAGACACGATATCAATAATTTGAGTTTCAGAAAAATGTTGGCACAGTGTGTCATATACCACGTCGCTAGTTGCGTGATGTTGGTGATAATCAAGAACAAAGCTCAGTACTGCTTGTTCTTCAGGGCTATAGTGCTGCGGGTCTTGTGCCCATTGACCCAAGCGTAGGAACTTTTCTTCCCCGAGTTTATTGCGGATGACTTCTGCTAACGCGATGTCATGGCAAAAATCGCATCCATTTAGCAGTGATCCGTAGGCCTTAATCAATAACTTAATATTGCTGTCGATGGTCAGTGTACTGGATTGATAGCGAGTTACCTTATCGAGTAGCGGTAATAAGGCGGGTTTTCTTGCATAGATAGTCTTGAGGGGCGTTATCACGGTGCCAATGCCGCGTTCAGTGAGTTTGTAAGCAAGCCATAATAAGGGTGAAGTGGGGGATTCAATGGGTGTTAATCTCATGCTGTATCGTCCTTTTGTGAATGTATCTATTACTTAAGACGTGGCACGAAATCAAAACGTGACAAGATAACCCATTATTTTAGCGATAAGGTCAACCGAAGGCGTATTGACGCGTTGTATTACCTACGATGTCGATAAATCGGAATGGAGATCACTATGAAACATCAATTACTTGTATTGCTACTTGGCGGGCTATGTGTCGTATCTTCTGTCAGTGCGCAGTCAATTAATCAGCAGCAGAAACAACAAAGTGAGCGCCTGGTTCAAGGCGTGAAAAGTGGTGAGTTGACAAAAAAAGAAGCTAACCGCCTATCGATTAAACAGGCAAAAATTGCGAAGAAAGAAGCAAGATTTCGTAGCGATGGGGTTTTTACACCGGTAGAGCGAGCGATAATTAAGCAGGATTTAGCCGAAATGAATATCCGCTTGTATAAACAAAAACATGATAAGCAGAGCCGTCTTTAATGAATAACCCCATTGCAGGCAATGGGGTTATGTCTTTTCTAAACAGATAGTGTCGATTCGGTCATCATAACCGCAGAGCCGCCAATACGAATGGTGAGCTCTTTTTCTTCTTTATTATCCATTTCTAAGTGTAAGTAACTTCTGCGATCTTCGTTTGCACCTCGTTGTACAGCAAAGACGTGGGTGCCCTTCTGAATACGTGGGTTTTGGCATAAATAATGGGCAAAGTCGGAGATAACAGGTGCAACGGGTGGGTCGTCATGTATGGAGATGTCAGGTCCCATCAGGCGTGTATGGAAATCCGCTGAATTCTCATCGGTGTTGTTAGAGAATAACAAGATGCCTTGTGCAGCTGAGGCGGGAGCAGATGATTGGCTCCAGGCACGAGTGTCAAAACGAGCGGCTCGAATCGCATTATAGGACTTGATAGGAACAATCAAATACGGCGCGTCACAGGAAATAATCAACGGCTGATGATGATCAAAGCCAATGTCGGCGGGGATCAGCGATAACATACGGGCAAGTTCGTCATTTGTAGGAACAAAGCGATCGATCACAGCACGGGTTATCTGGGATTGTATGATGACACCAGGTTTGCCATTGTCATTGGTAACAAATATCTCTGAAACGGCATTGCCATTCTTAAAAAACAGCGGTGTTTTAGAGTCTAAAGGTAACTGATTTAGGCTGGTGAGCACCTGCGCCGCCGCGATCAAGGTATGTGTTGCGGGCTTGGTTTCTTTTTTTGTGGCAGTAAAAATACGCAGTTGCTTGGTATTCTTGTCATCATCATCGGTGACAAATACGGTGTCAGAGGCGTTAGTTTCATTGGCAATGAGTTGCATTTGATAGTCACTAAGACCATCGGCATTGGGGAATACGGGTATCCTCGCGCCATTAAAGGGCTTACTGGTAAATACGTCAGTGGTATAAAATTGGTAGTCCATTGATAGCTCCCAAAGCCTATTTGACTGATTGAGTTGTGTCGTTACTGTTCTATCTCTGTTGTAGCATGCAATATGCTCAGTAACCAGTCTTTTAATTTTAGCGGCTTTTTGCAATATGTGGGTGATTCACAGGGGTTTTATTGAGGGATGGTGTCTTAATCTTCCGTGCCCAAAAAGTATTGATGAATCCACTGGTACAGTGTGTTTTTGGTCAGCTCTTCGAAGGGAATGGTTTCAAATTTCCCCTGAGGATCTTTGTCCTTAAAGGAAAGCTGATAATTAATGATACCCGGTTGCTCATCATGCAAAATAAGAATGATGCGTTTGCCACTGGATAGGCAATCGATTGTGATAATGTCAGCAGGCACACCACTTGAGCGCATACTTTGATTCACGCCGACAATCGGATCGATGTTAGTAAAATCTTGTTGGATTGCGGTTTGTGTTGCTGTAGCGATATCAGATAACGTTGAAAGCTGTGGGTTAAACAAAATAGTGTCTCTTATGTATTGGGGGCATGGTACGTTAAAGCGTGAAATTATATGGATGTGTTTTATCTTACTCTATGAGAAGGAATACTAGCGTGTCATTGAATAAAAAACGAAAGAAAAATCTATTCCAGCTGCGGGATTGTTGATACCGTTGCAGTCAATATACAGCCCATAAGTAGGCGGAGCCCTAATAATGTCAAGTGAAAACCAATCCACATCTTCCCTATTTGATAGTCTTATTTGGAAACACGCTTCTCAAACCAAAGGTGATAAAGGTGTGGCAGTAGAAGTGGCTGAAGTGAAAGGGTATGAACTTAAGGCCTTTCGAGCGGTATCTACCTTTGATGCGTCCATCGCGCAGCTTAGGGCTGTCATTATGGATATGAAGAATTTTATTGATTGGGCGGATGGTACAAAAGCAGCAGAGGTGATAAAGCAAATCTCGGACAATAGTCAGGCCTGTTATTGCGAGCATAACGCTCCATGGCCAGTTAAGAATCGAGACGGTGTTATAGTACAGAGCGTCGAGCGTATCAGTGACAGTACAGTCTGTATTCATCTTCGTTCTGATAACGAACTTGTGCCGATAAAGAAGGGGTTAGTGCGAGTGCAATATTTACGGGGAACCTGGATTTTAAACGATATTGGTGCGGGTAAAACCAAAGTGACCTATCAGGTGCATTCTGACCCCGGCGGCAACATACCGGATTGGTTAGTGAATACCATGATCACTGAAGCACCAACGACGACGTTGGCTAATTTACATAAGGTGAATTTTAATCGTTATAGCGAGGAGCAATTGGCTTTGCCGGTGTAGATTGAAAAATTTAATTACAAGTGCCTGTTACGGATTTGATGGGTTGGTGGTCTTTTCGTAAAAATCACTAAATGAGAAATTTATGAGGTCGTTACTACTACTATTATTATTTTTTGTCATGACATTTTCAAATGTAAGTTATTCAGGGGAAGCTAGTAATTCTTCAAAATATCAAGTTGCCGAGGAATTGTATAAGGATGGGAAAAAAGAAGAGGCCAAGGCTTTGTACTTTGAAGCTGCAAAAGAAGGTGATGCTGGCGCACATTTTTCTCTTGGTTACAAATACAATCTCCAGAAAGACAAGCAAATATACCACCTTCGAAAAGCAGCGGAGAGTGGGCATTTGGAAGGCCTAAAGGGTTTTCTAGATAAGGTTTTTTTCCGCTCCGATTCGTTCGAGCACTCTAACCCTACATTGGCAATGGCAGTTTATCGTAAAGCAAAATTAGTCAATCCATCTATTAAGTTCTACGACGAAAAAAATAGCATGATGACGATATCTCTATGTTTAGAGCCAAAGGGTCTAGATGTTAAACAATTCTTGGACAAATACAATGCAGATATAGCTGATTCTCCCTGGAGGTGGGCCAAAAATATATCCGTTAATGAAAGTGATCCAGAGTTGGTGTTAAGTTTGATTTGTTTAGGGGGACATGTCCCAAACGAAAAAAAATCAGCAGTTAAGTCGTATTACAAATTTTGGAAATCAGAAAAATCAGTTAAGTTTAATGGTTGTGATTACGCAGCAAGTAATTATACCCTGGCTATTTGCTCGAGGGATGAGAGATATTAGATTTCTCGTATAAGAGAGGGCTTTCACGCGATATGTTATTCCGCGTACTTTTGGGTGAAGATATTCCGCCCTAGAATAACCTATAACAAATGTCATAGAACAATTGTCATATTGTGTTTAGAACCAGGGATCTTCTAGAATCGCTTTTTCTTCAAATTAGCGCTATTGCTAAAAAGGATCTCTTTATGAACGTAATTTCTCCCAAATTAGGGAGTACATCTGTGTTTTTGAAGCTATGTGCATTATTGCTCATTACAATATTCACCACAGCCTGCAGCCCTCCTCCTCCCACCAATGAGCAGATTTTTGTTAATCCTAGTGCTGGCACTCAATTTGAATCCGATTCAGGTACGGTTATTCTCAGTAAGTTGAGTTCACAAACGGTTTGTTATACCACTGATGGCGCTATTCCAGAATATGACCGGGGTAATTGTGATGACGGAACCACGCAGAGTTATCAGGGTGGTATTCAGCTTAGTTGTGAGCCAGGTGAAATCGGCACATCTGTGTCAAAGGAAGTGCGAATTGTTTTCGATTGGGAAGTAGGTACGAGCACCAGGCTTGAGACGCGCGATGCGTTGTTTTTTCTAAATTGTGATACGACTGGAGCAGGTACTGACTCAGATGGTGATGGCATACCTGATGTTAATGATAACTGCCCCAGCGATGTAAACGTAAACCAGAACGATGAAGATGGTGATGGCGTTGGTGATATTTGTGATTTTGATTTAGACAATGATGGCCATGATGATGATGTCGATAATTGCCCCAACATTGCGAACTCTGGCCAAGAAGATGCAGACACTGACGGACTCGGTGACGAGTGTGATAGTGATGATGACAATGACGGAGTCGATGATGAAGATGATAATTGCCCACTTGCACCGAACAGTGGCCAACAAGATAGTGATAACGATGGAACTGGAGATGCGTGTGATTCGATAACGGATACCGATGGTGACGGTCACGCAGATAGTAACGATAACTGCCCAACAGTGCCTAACCCCGGTCAAGAAGATGAAGATGGGAACGGTGTTGGCGACGCTTGTGAAGGCCCTAACGGTACGGACAAATTCTTCCACGACTACCTAGACTTAATATTCGGAATAATGGATGTCATGCAATGCCAGTTTAATAATTGCGATGCTCCCGATGGTCTATTTAACTGGTCAATTAACGCGAGTGATTCGCCGTTAGATTCTGGCTCGGTTAACTGGAAGGCAACCGTTGAAAGCTTCTGGAGTATGACCGCTAAAATGACGCTAACGGCAAGTGATGCTACTTTAGACGATTGTACAGGCTCGGGATCAGCATCAGGCATACTAAATTCAAGTGCAACAGGCCCATTAAATACGAGTTCTCCCGTTGGTTTCATTTGTGACGGACTAAGTGGACGTGTTGCCATGAAGCTTAGACTTACAGGCGGTGGTGTTACAGGAGGATACTATGATGTCTACTGTAATGAACCCAACTGTGATGCGACAGCGGTTCGGTTTAAGATCATAGGCAAAGATGCAGAGGATGAGTTGGTGTATTCAAGAGAGGTATTGGATACTACCCTTTAGTCGTTCTATATATTTTATCGTATAAGTAAGTGATAAAAATAGGATATAAAAAAGCACCGACAACGTCATAAGGTTGTCGATGCTTTTTTGTTTTCGAGTATTCTATACCTTACTTAACTAAGCTTTTGACCTTCGTAAAAAGTGATACCGCACATAACGTCAACGCGCCAGCAATGATGCCCACTACTGCACTGTAAAGCGTGGGTGTAATAGCAGTAACAAAGCCGCTAGCAGTGTGTAATTCTCCCGCGTGTACTAATAATGACTCTTGCAAATGGTGTACGGCAGGGATACCGTGAATAATAATGCCGCCTCCCACTAAGAACATCGCGGCGGTACCGACAATCGATAAGGTTTTCATCAGAATTGGTGCGAAGCGTAATAAGCCCTTGCCAAATAAAGCTTGAACCTTACCTACAGCATTGTCTGCGGCATTTTGTAATAAATAGAGCCCCGCATCATCAATTTTAACGATAGCGGCGACGATACCGTAAACCCCCGCAGTAATGAGCAACGCAAGCCCCGAGACAATGGCGACCTGAACACCAAAGGAGGCCTCTTGTACTGTGCCTAATGTGATAACAATAATCTCAGCAGAAAGAATAAAGTCTGTGCGTATGGCACCTTTGATTTTGGTTTCTTCAAGTGCAACCAGGTCGACACTTGGATCGCTAAGGGCTTGTAATTTTTCATTGCGTGCGTCTTCATCGTCATGATGCAGAACCTTATGTGCAATCTTTTCAAAGCCTTCATAACATAAGAAAAGCCCGCCGATCATCAAACACACCAACACGGCCCAGGGGGCAACGGCGCTAATGAGTAGTGCAGCAGGTACGAGTATGAACTTATTTTTAAATGAGCCCTTGGCGACGGCCCATACTACGGGAAGTTCTCGCTCTGCTCGTACGCCGGAGACCTGTTCGGCATTCAGTGCAAGGTCGTCACCTAATACACCGGCGGTTTTCTTTACGGCAACTTTGGATAAGACGGCGACATCATCAAGCAGTGTGGCGATGTCATCAATGAGTGCTAATAAACTTGAACCCGCCATTGTGGCTTCCTTGTAAGTAATATGATGGACGCGCCACTATTAAGTGGGAGTTTCCATTAAATGTAATAAAATCAAAAGATTATAAGAAATTCCGGCAGAAATTATTGCTACATCACTACTGGCTGCTGTTCGCAGAGCCTGGATAATACCAGTGTTTTGTCAGATCTGAAAAAACCTACGATTGAATAATGGTCGTAGCGTTAACGTAAAAGGGCCAAACATCGGGCTAATACCTGCTCATGTAAAGGTGTTTGTATGAGATGGGCGGATTGCTGGGCGATATTATATGCATTTTTACGTATCGCTGTATTTGTGAGTGCTTGGTGTAGGGTGGCTTCGAGGCATGCCTCTGATTCGGGCTTCTCTGAGGTCAGCCCGACTCCTAGCGCTATCAACATTTGGGTATTGAGCTGGTTTTCTTGCTGTCTTGGTAAGGCAACCACTGGTACTCCGTGGGCGAGGCTCTGTGCGGTGCTCCCCATGTTGCCATGACCGACAAAAAGATCAGCGGTTGAAAAAGCATCAAATAATCCTGCGAACTGTGTTGTGATAGTTAGGTTATTGGTGACAAAAGGGCGTAACGTTGCCGGGTTACCTCCAGGGCAGGCGACAAACACATTGGCGTTGCAGCGGCCTAAGGTCCGCAAGAGTGGTGCGAGATGGCTGTAGTGCGGTTTAAGGTAGACAAGAATATTGGATCGTTTCTTGTGTTGCCATTGGACCGTTTCATTGCGTGAAGGTTGTGCGATATTTATACAGTATTTTGAACTGTGTTGTTCATTATGGTCGCGATGTTCACCGTAAAGGTCGAGCTGAGGCAAGGTGCAAATAAATCGTCCTTCGCAGGCAAATATATCCCCGTAGAACTGAAAAGCCGCTGAGGGACCCAGTGCGGCCTCAATGCTCTTTAGTAATACCTGTTCCTGGGCAGCGACAAGTCCATCATTGGATTGGTTAACTCGCCAATCTTTGATGGGGTGGCCGGGTACTGGGTCGCTATAGCCGGTACCAATGGTAAGGCGTGGAATATCGGAATCGACGCTGGCGAGCATTGCGGTGGGTGAATAGTCACATATAAGTAGGTCTGGCTTGGTTAGCTGAAATAATGTCTTCCAGGTTTGCACAAGCTGTCTAAGGGGGGCCGCTTTTAAGTACCCCTTGAGCAATAACACATCGGCCAAACAGGCGATTGGTCGTTGCATATGGATTTTGGGCAACCAAATAGGCGCTTGTACAAGTTGAATTCCATCATTTGAGTGGAAAAACTGGTGAGCTCTGGATATGTCCTGAACGGCCACAAAGACGGTAAATCCATGGGTCACAAGGGAGGTTGCTATGCTATGCAAATTTGAGAGATGTCCTAACTCGCCGCCCAATTCCCAGGTTAATAACACTGTCTTGGTCACGAAACGTCCCTTCGATGCTGTACTGAAAATCGGAAATTTGCTAGAGTCCGGCAGATTTTTGATGGTGATGTCATCGTCTGTGAAGGCTTCACCAGTACTTGAACGTAAACGGATCCCCTAGGGAAGGCGAAATGATGAATCCTAAACACGGAATACCTTTAATTGCACTTGCTGCGGCAATGTCATCAGTGGCGGAAGCCGCAGTGACTGCTAATGACGATACAGCAAGCACCTCAGAAAATACACCCGTGACCATTGATGTGTTGGCTAACGATACCAGTGATATTGAAGGCAGAGGCCTGTTTCTTACCAATGCAGTGGTTACTCAGCCGGAACACGGTAGGGTAGATTTGGACGAAGAGCTTGATATTCACATTTATACGCCAGATGAAGGCTATACAGGAACGGATACCTTTACCTATGAGGCAGGTGATGACTCGGGTTACGGTGACACGGGTCTGGTGACCATCACTATAGGTGCCAGTAGTAGAGGTATTGAAGGCGAAAATGAAGCGGTAGTTGCCGAAGCCGTTACTGATATTTGTGCAGAAAGTATTGGTAACGCTGAACTTGCTGAAGGTATCTGTGGCGACTTTTCCGGTGAAGCCCTAGAAGATGTGATTGATCAGATCACGCCAGATGAAACCCTCGCGTTGCGTCGCTTGAGTAGCCTGGCATTACGTGGCAATGCGACACAAGTATTTAAGCATCAGCGTAATCTTCGTAGCGCAGGTAATCAGTCTGGGTTGAAAGTTGATGGCAATGCTCTGACGTATAAAAATTCCTATGGTGGATCAGCAGGCGATGATTTACCTTCCCGAGTCAGTGTGTTTGCATCCATATACACTGAGCAAGGTGATAAGGATAAAACAACCAAAGAAACCGGTTATGAATATGGCAGCAATGGGCTCGCGTTAGGGGCAGATTATCAATTTAGCCGTCAACTTGTGTTAGGCGCCGCACTTGGGTTTATTCAACACGATCTTGATTACGATGATGACGGCGGTGATCTTACTTCTGACATTGCTACGTTGACCGGTTACATGAGTTATTTCTTTGGGGACTTTAGCGCTGACGTGCAATTGAGCTATGGCACCAGTGATTATGATATTACTCGTAACTTGAGTTCATTTAGCACCGAGTTAGACGGTGATACCAACGGCGTGCATTATGGATTAAATACACGTATTGATTGGACATGGTCTAAGGACAGTTGGACAGTAAATCCTTATTTACGGTTTGATTATGTGAATACGCAGATTGATGACTATCAAGAGTCAGGCGGTACTGGTCTAGCATTAAGTGTTGGTGACCAAGAGCAAACAATGATTACCAGTAATCTTGGTGTGAACGTTCAATATGCGAAGAGTTATGATTGGGGTGTGTTAATTCCAAAGCTAACCGTATTGGCGGTTAATGAATCCAGCACAGATTATGATCCCGTGAGTTTTTCATTCATAAACGATAATGCGAATACAGAGTTTGAACTTATTCCTGATAGTGAAGACAGCTTGTATTACGAATATGAATTGGGTCTAGTCGCTGCATTTAACGGTGGCTGGTCTGGATTTGTCAATTATCAGCAAGCACTGGGCTTGGATGATATGGAAGTGTATCAAGTGAGTATTGGTGCCCGTTCGGAATTCTAAGGTAGACCACACCTGTAATCGACAAAACCAATAATGTTCTATCAGGGCATTGTTGGTTTTATTGTGGATGATCCGAGTTAATTCTTTAGAGATTTAGGATTAAGTATTTATATGAACGGTTAATTTTCTAGTTCTAACCAAGAAATTTATTGGTCTTTAATAAGCCGCCTCCCCTGTCACTTCTTCCAGCTCCTGACAATATTCGCGGTAAATTTCACTGCGGGCAAAATGGCTTGATTATCTCTATTGGCTCTTGCAACAACATTAAGCCCAATCAATTCACCCCGAAGAAATTCACAGGCCTGCTGAATATTAACGTTGTCTTTTAGAGTGCCCTGCTTCTTTTCATTGCTCAGTGCGCTTTTGAAGGCATCACCGATCATGTCAAAGAAATTCATAATGCGATGATTTATTTCCTCATTCTTACCATCATTTTCACAGGCGGTGTTTATCGCCAAGCAGCCATATCGTGTTTCTTCAGGTAGTGTCTCATTATCTGCTCGCATTAAAAATAATGTCGCAACTTCCTCAAGTCCGCCATTAGATACGTTATTAAATACGCCGTTTTCACTGAGTAGAAGGTAGTCATCGAGCACTTTAATAAACAGGCCCGCTTTACCACCGTATTCTTTTTGAAGTGCAAATCGATTTATCCCGGTTGCCTCTTCCAACGCGCGAACGCCAAGTTGGTTGTACCCTATTTTCCAAAAAGCAGACAGAGCTTTTTGCTGGGCGACTGTTTTATCGACCTTTCGAGTTCTTGGCATTTTCTACCTCATATAATTAAGACGAGTACTATTAGGAAAATAACTAGACACTCGTCTTGTTTTAATCAAGACAAGTGTCTAGTATAGGTGTTGCAACAAGTTATGGACAGCCCCTTAATCACGAGAAGGTAAATTCACAATAATAATGGACGCTTAAATGAATGAATTTAAAACAAAATATGGCCCTTGGGCAATTGTAACAGGCGCATCTTCAGGTATTGGTAAGGCTTTCAGTGAGCATCTGGCAAAGAAGGGAATAAATATTGTTGCAGTCGCAAGAAACAAAGAAAATTTACGTAAACTACAGTCATGTATAGAAGACCAATACGCGGTTAAAGTAAAAACTATTGCTCTAGATTTATACGAACCCAATGCAGCGGTAAAAATAGGAGAGCTAACATCAGATGTCGATGTCGGTTTAGTTATCGCCAATGCTGGGATACAAAATCATGGCTTGTTTTCCGAGAGTACAGATGTTGATGAACTTAAGCTGTTGGCTTTAAACGTTAGTGGTCCGATGCAGCTTAGTCATATATTTGCTAAACGCCTAAAACTACGCGGAAAAGGTGGCATACTATTTACGTCCAGTGGTTTTGGATATCAAGGTGTGCCCTATTTTGCGAATTACTCAGCGAGTAAAGCCTATTTGATTACTTTGGGTGAAGCGCTAAACGTTGAGCTAAAACCCTATGGCATTGATGTAACCGTTATCTCTCCAGGTTACACCAATACTCCCATGGCCGAGGGCACTCCCATTGACTTCAATAAAATGCCCATTCCACAACAGCAACCTGAATTGGTAGCGCGTGTCGGCCTGCATGCCCTGGGTAAAAAGGCTACTGTTGTACCTGGCCTAATCAATAAGGCTCTTGTTTGGGGGAATCGACTCATACCAAGAATTTGGCCGACTAAGTTGTTAGGATTGTTAATTGGATATGCTCGAATTGACGATAGAGTAGATGTAAACTTATAGGGCTAGATAAATGTAGTCGCTCTTTGTGTGAGCCTACAATTGGATTTTTCTACCGTCGTGCTATTGAGTAGTACGGTACCCTTCGCCTCCAATATTTAGCGCTCCCTCTAAATCTTGGGGACAGGGTACGCAGTATTCTAATTCAGTTTTCTAAAATCCTACTTACAATTAACCACGCCAATAATTCCTTTCGTAAGTTCAGGATATCGAGTGTTCGCAATGGTGTTAAGTACGATTTCTAAATCCGCAGCATGCTTGGTGCGGATAAACCCAAGATTGGGATCAAAGACACAATTATACTTAGCATTACAGATTATTGTATGTCCGTCACCTGCGCCTGAAGGGTGCATACAGATACCGCAATTCCCCAAATTTTTCACATCGGCAAAGGCTTTACTTGTCGCATCATATACCATTGACTGATGAGAGGTACCAATATGCTGTCGTGACATCAGATAAGCGAAATAGTCGTAATCTGATTGGACACTGCCTGGTGCGCTATCTCTGCCGTCGGCATAGTCAACAATAGTCTGCGCGACAGTTGAGCTGTTGAGCTGAGAAATGTACTGGGAGCTAGGGCCTTCCTTTACCCATTTTGTCATCATCCATACGCTCATCTCATTACAAATACCGGTAGCAAATCGCGATCGAGTGGGCAACCCGCCGTGGAGCACTTCTCTGATCCACTCTGATTGATTGAACGGTAACCAGTCTCCCGTTAAGCCTGCGGATTGCAATGAGTGTAAGAACACAAAGTGGTCTGTTTTTCCGGTGAGTTTTTCCATGATCCCTGGTGTGCCCGTAGTAAGTTGTTAGATATATATTGTGCAATGTGTAAGGCTAATAGTAGCTTAGATAAGCCTCAAGTCATTGTAAATATGTCAATAAAATTTCTTACTTGCAAGAACGTATCGAGGTGTATCTCTTCTTGTGGTTTGATGGTCTTATTCTCAGTATCGTATTTTCATTTGAGTGCTTGTGTTAAAGAAAAAGCCACTTACTGACTATTTTTAATCAATTGATGATAAAACCAAATGATGTTCAAGTACTCATCAATAGCGATGCGTTCATTGAGACCGTGAAAGCGATCTTTGTCAGCAGCGTTAATCGTTACGGCTAAAAAACGATATTGGTTATCGCTAATGTCTTCGTAATGGGTGGCATCAGTGGCGGCCATAAAGAGAAAAGGTGAAATAACAAGGTGTGGGTCTTGTTTGATTTCCAACAGGGTTTTTTCAATGGCTTTAAAGCCTGTGGCCGTAGCGCTGGAAATTCCGGATGAAGGTTTGGTAGTGACGATATCAATAGTCAGTCCATCGTGCTGTGCTGCTTGGTGAATGTACTGAATAAGATCTTGATCGGTGACGCCGGGCATGGTGCGAAAATTAACAATGGCTTCAGCATAATCGGGCAGTACATTATCCTTGATGCCACCATTAATCATCGTGACCGCCATGGTAGTTCTAATACTCGCGTTGGTAAGTGGGTTGTCAGCCATGACTTTGGACACAAGGGGACGGAATAGCCAAAGATTACTAAATAATAACTTTTTGTTAAAACTGGTGAGCGGTGTTATTTTTTCAAGCACCACACTGCTAAAGGAAAGATCGATTTCCATGGGGCTATTTTCAAGCTGTGTGATGATTTGGCTCAATTCACCAATGACCGTATGGCGGGGCGGAACCGAGGAATGGCCGGATTCTCCCGTTAATGATAGACGTAAGGTGGTGTAACCTTTTTGTGAGATACCCACCATTGCAACGGGGTCGGTCACGTCGGGGAGAATATCATCTTTGATGATGGTGCCACCTTCATCCAAAAGATACTCAAATTGTATGCCTTGGGATTTGAAGTGTTTGGCCATAGCCATCGCGCCCTGCACTCCTCCTATCTCTTCATCATGGCCCAACGCAATATAGATACTGCGTGTGGGTTTGAAGCCAGCGTTTATTAATATCTCCACAGCCTCGAGCAGCGCCATTACGCCATTCTTATCATCTAAAGTGCCCCTGCCCCAAACGTAGCCATCAGCGATAGCACCGGAAAAAGGAGGGTAGTGCCATTGTTTTATATTGTTGGGGGCGACAGGTACAACATCTAAGTGGTTGAGGAGCAGTAAAGGCTTTAAGGTGGGGTCACTTCCCTGCCATGTATATACGATACTATGTTGATTAATAATTTCTTTATTCAGTGCGTTGGCAATTGCTGGAAAGCTGCGGTCAATATGCCGATGTAACTGTTGAAACGGCTCCCCCTTAAAATCGCTGTCAGACCAAGTTGAGACCGTTGGAAACTGAATGGCTTGGCTGAAACGATGGATGATTTTCTGTGTGGATGCTTGCGACACTAACGCCGCGGGTTTCACTGGCGGCTCGGGTAATTCATGTACATGTCGGCTGACCAACAATGTTCTAGTGAGCACAATACTGGTGAGGATAAGGATTAACAAAAAGCCAAGAGCGAGTGTTTTTATTATTATTGAGCGCATTGTGCTTATAAGACCTGCTGGCTATTGGTGCGTCTTGGTAAACTCTCCAAGACGCACCACGTAGGATTACGTGAGAGAGCGATTATTCAATATTTTGAATTTGTTCCCGCATCTGTTCGATGAGTACCTTTAATTCAACGGCAACTTGTGTGGTGTTGCTATGAATGGATTTTGACCCAAGTGTATTGGCTTCTCTATTCAGCTCCTGCATTAAAAAATCCAAGCGACGACCACAAGCACCACCTTTGTTGAGGGTGCGCTGTACTTCTGTAACATGAGTGGTAAGGCGGTCGATTTCTTCATCAACATCTGTTTTCTGCGCGATCATTACCATTTCTTGTTCTAATCGATCGGTATCAAGTGATACCTGCGCTTCCTCAAGTTTACCGAGGATTTTCTCACGTTGGGCGGATAATATGTCGGGCAAATATTCTTTTACCAACTCAACTTGTATTAAAACACCTTCAAGGCGCTCATGGATCAGGCGGGCAAGTTCTTGGCCTTCTCTTTCTCTGTGTTCAATAAACTCGTCAAATGCACCATCCAAGAGTGTGAGGGATTCCTTGCGGATCTCGGTGAAATCAGCTTCTTCTGACGAGATGACGCCGGGCCAGCTTAATATCGCTTGGGTCGACAATGGTGCTGCGGTTGGTGCTAATGCTTTGAGCTGCTCTGACGCTTGAATTAATTGTTGCGTGAGCGCTTCGTTAATCGAGATATTACTGGGCGCAAGGTGGTCGGTTTTGAGCTTTAGCGTGCATTCTACTTTGCCTCTGCTAAGGCGTTTACGAATACGTTCCCTGACGGCATTTTCGATGTCGCGCAATGGCTCTGGTAATCGGGGGTGAGCTTCTAGATATCGGTGGTTAACGGAGCGAACTTCCCAAGAGATATCGCCCCACTGGGTTTTGGATTCTTTACGGCTAAACGCCGTCATACTTCTGATCATAGGATGCTCTACTGTCGCAAGGTGAATAGGTGGTTCACATTAAGCCCACAATAGTACCGTAGCTGCATCATAGTGTCAGATGTTTAGCGCTGCGACATCCTTGGAGGTGTCTTATGTTTGACGATTTGTAAAGTATCATTAACAAATGGCCTTGGGTAGCTTTTTGGGTGAACACATAATGAGTGCCTAGAATGGCTACAATAAAAGGAATTGCTCTCAGGGTTACTCGCTTATGTGGATAAAGTCTTGGCAGTTGTCACGAATTCTTCATCAATTTTATCGGAGAGAAGGTATACTACGCTTTCCGTAAAACTTCTCAGCTTGCTCTTGTGAGTCAAGGTGTAAGAAGTTGGCTTTAATAGGAATAGTGCTTCGGGCTATTCGAAATCGAAATCAGGACTAACAATATGCGACCTAGCGGTAGAACCCCAGATCAACTAAGAGATGTAAAAATTACTCGAAACTACACCTGTCATGCTGAAGGGTCAGTATTGATTGAGTTTGGGGATACCAAAGTAATATGTACTGCCAGTGCGACCGATGGTGTGCCACGCTTCTTAAAAGGCACTGGCAAAGGCTGGGTAACCGCTGAATACGGCATGTTACCTCGTTCTACTGGATCTCGTATGGCTCGAGAAGCTGCCAGAGGCAAACAAGGTGGACGAACGTTAGAGATTAGTCGTCTTGTCGCTCGAGCGTTGCGTGCAGCGGTTGATCTTAAAATGTTAGGCGAAAATACCATCACTATTGATTGTGATGTGATTCAGGCTGACGGTGGCACACGTACCGCGTCGATTACCGGTGGTTGTGTAGCGTTGGTTGATGCATTGACGTGGATGCTCAACAATAAAAAAATCAAGCAGGATCCGTTAAAGCGCTTGGTTGCTGCGGTTTCCGTGGGTGTTTATAAAGGTACACCGGTGCTGGATCTAGACTATCCTGAAGATTCTAATGCCGATACCGATATGAACGTGGTAATGACGCAACATGGCGGTTTCGTTGAGGTACAAGGAACTGCTGAAGCAGATGAATTCAGCCGCGATGAAATGACCTCGATGATGGATTTGGCTGAAAAGGGCATCCAGGAATTGGTTCAATTGCAGCAAAAGGCTCTTGGTTGGTAGACATGAAAGCGTATCAGAAAGAATTTATTGAGTTTGCTATTGCTCAAGGTGTACTGCGGTTTGGCGAGTTTACCCTTAAATCGGGCCGTGTTAGCCCCTATTTTTTCAATGCTGGGCTATTTAATAGTGGTTTGGCGTTGGCTAAGTTGGGGCGCTATTACGCCGAAGCGGTGAAAGATGCCAATCTGACCTTTGATGTGTTGTTTGGGCCTGCGTATAAGGGTATCCCGATCGCCTCTGCTGCGGCCATTGCATTGGCTGACCAGCATGGTGAAGATATACCGTGGTGTTTTAACCGCAAAGAAGCAAAAGCCCACGGTGAGGGTGGATCTTTAGTGGGTGCACCTCTTGAAGGTAAGGTATTGATAATTGACGATGTTATTACTGCTGGAACCGCGATTCGAGAAGTGATGGACATTATCTCTGAGACCCCAGCTAAGCCGGCAGGGGTGCTTGTTGCGTTAGATCGTCAAGAGCGTGGCAAAGGAGATTTGTCAGCGATTCAGGAAGTGGAGCGAGACTTTGATATCCCGGTGGTGAGTGTTGTGACTTTGGCTCAGTTAGTGGAATATTTGCAGTCTGCCTCCGATACATCCACGGATTACGCGTTGCACCTCGAGAATATTCAGGAGTATCGCAAAGCCTACGGTATCTAATATTTTGCAGGGAAGGTTGCGTCTTATGAACTGTTCCCTGCAAAGTTAGTCGAATGTGGTATACCATCATTGAGTAGGTAGATAAGGAGTGTACAGAGTTGATATTTCGACAACTTGTTTTGGCCACAGTGATATTGTGTATTCCCGTCGCATATGTGCAGGCAGAGGGGGGCAATTTATTTCGCTATAAGGATGATCAAGGCCGAGTCGTGCTCAATGATCATGTACCTCCAGAGCATATCCCTAGGGGTTATAGTGTGCTTAATTCCTATGGTCAGGTGGTTAAGATAGTACCAAGGCAGTTGAGCGAGGAAGAGCTTGCAGCGCGAGAAGGTAGTGCGGCAGAAAGAGAGGCCAAGGCTCGTCAAACAGCAGCACAAGATAGATCTGATCAGCGCTTGCTAACGATCTTCAGTAATCCTCAAGATGCAGAGAGAGCCCGCGAGCGTAAGATAGAGGCGCTTGATGTGATGATTAGCATCAATCTTAGCAATGTCGTTCGTTTGCGATCGGAATATGATATTGCGCAAGGCAAAGCGGCGGTTCAGGAGCGATCCGGAAAGGAAGTGCCAGCCCATCTTCTAGAGAAGATTGAGCGAATTGATCGCCAGATCGTCAAATTAGAAGAGACGAATACTGAAAAAGAGAAAGAGAAAACCGTGGTTCGAGAGTCTTATGCAAAAGATATTGCTAGACTCAAGGTATTAATTAAACAAGGTCGTAAATGATAAATGCTAGGAGCTTAGCTGCTAGCGGTTGAAACAAAAAGTTGTTTGCTAAGCAAGTCCCATTGTCCTTCCCAATGCTCCGTTGGCTTACGTTCAAAGCCACTTCTCACGAATTGACAAATACGCCCTTCGGCGGTAGATAATATTAGGTTTGCGGTCTGACCAGCGGGCAATATTGTTTTCTTTTGTTCTCTAATTTCTGCTTCTCGTAGCGTTGATTTTAATTGTGTTTCAAAGCGATTAAAAAATTGAATAATACGTTCTCGTAATCTATCTGACTCGCCTGTGATTGCGTCACCGGTAATAATACGCGTCAAGCCGGGATTACGCTCAGAGAAGGTCAATAACAAGTGCAGCATTTGTTGGCATTGCTCGATGGCGGAATTCTCTTCCTTAATAATGAGGGTTACGCGAGAGAATATGGACTCTTCAATAAATACAATTAGCCCTTCGAACATTTTAGCTTTGCTGGGAAAGTGTCGGTAGAGTGCCGCTTCGGAGACACCCACCTCTTTCGCGAGCGCGGCAGTGGTTATTCGGCCACCTGGAGAAGCCTCTAACATCGAAGCAAGTGCTTGAAGGATTTGCTCTTTTCGCGATATCTTTTTTTGGGAATTTTGCATTATTTTGTTTCGCCGTTACTTATTGGTAATTAACGTACCAACGCCTTCATCGGTAAACAGTTCGAGTAACACTGCATGAGGGACTCGCCCGTCAATAATATGTGAGCTGGTGACACCCTCTTTCACCGCGCTGATAGCGCAGTCTATTTTGGGTAACATGCCGCCATAAATAGTACCATCTTCGATTAGCACATCGACCTGTTTGCTATTAAGACCAGTCAGTATATTGCCGGATTTATCTTGTAGGCCGGCAATGTTGGTGAGCAGAATTAATTTTTCTGCATGTAATACTTCCGCTATTTTACCGGCAACTAAGTCAGCATTGATGTTATAAGACGCACCATCTTTTCCGACACCAATTGGCGCAATGACAGGGATAAAGTCGCCATGTACTAACATATCAACAACTTCTGTATTGACCGATTCCACCTCGCCCACATGCCCGATATCAATAATTTCAGGCGCATTCATGTCAGGGGAAAATTTTGAAATGTGAAGTTTTTTGGCGCGAATTAACTGCCCATCCTTTCCGGTTAGTCCAACCGCTTTACCGCCATTGTTGTTGATAAGGTTAACGATATCTTTATTAACCAAACCGCCTAACACCATCTCGACAACATCCATGGTCTCGCTGTCGGTGACACGCATGCCTTCGATGAACTTACTTTCTTTACCAATCTTTTCCAGCAAATTTCCGATTTGCGGGCCGCCGCCATGTACGATAACGGGGTTAATACCTACCAGCTTCATTAACACAATGTCACGAGCAAAACTGTTTTTTAGCTCGCTGTCTATCATTGCATTACCGCCATATTTTATGACGATGGTTTTTCCAGAAAAACGTTGTATATAAGGTAGTGCTTCGCTTAATACGTTGGCGACGTTCAGTGCTTGGTCTTTATCTAAAGTCATTATATTTTGTCTTGGTTATGTCAGTATAATCGTTGTTATTTGATGATTAAAAAGGCAACGCTAAGTTTGGTTGAACTTGTAATAGTTGTTCTTTAAATAGTGCTTGGATGTTTGCTAGGGATTCAGCGCTGTCGGCTTCAAAGCGAGCAATTAAATTGGGGGTCGTGTTTGACGCGCGTAGTAACCCCCACGAGTCAGAGAAGTCTACACGGAGACCATCGAGGGTCACTATATTTCCGTTAGGGAAATTGGATCCTTCTTGCATGCGGCGCACAATATCAAATTTTTCGCTTTCTGGCACGGGGATTTGAATTTCAGGTGTATTGTTTTTTTCTGGGAATTCTGCGAACACTTCTATCGCATCAATGGGTTCCATGGATAAAATCTCTAGTAGTCGGGCAGCACTATAAAGTGCATCATCAAATCCATACCAGCGATCGTTAAAGAATATATGTCCGCTAAATTCGCCGCCAACCACTGCGCCAGTTTCTCGCATCTTGGCTTTTACCAAGGAATGTCCGGTTTCGCACATGATGGCTCTGCCACCCATATTGCTGACGAGTTCGGCGATATCTCTTGTGCACTTAACATCATAAAGAATATCTGCGCCAGGGTTTCTCGACAGTAGATCTTTTGCGTATAGCATCAACAAACGATCAGGCCAGATAATTTTTCCATCGGGTGTGACAACACCGATGCGATCCCCATCACCGTCAAATGCGATACCCAGTTCTGCGCCTTCTTTTTGAACAGTGTCGATGAGCTGCTGAAGGTTTGCGGGGTTGCTGGGGTCTGGGTGATGGTTAGGGAAGTTGCCGTCAATTTCTCGATTAAGGGTAAGAACGGTGCAGCCTAGTGTATCTAATAACGCAGGGGCCAAATCGCCGGTTGCGCCATTGCCACAATCGATCACTATTTTGACTGGTTTGGCAAGTACGACATCATTGGTAATTCGATCCAAATAGTCTGAACTCATATCCATTTGTTCGTAAGAGCCTTGTCCTTGCGATAACTGTCCCGAGTCAATTCGAGTCTTAAGTGCGGTTATCTGTTCGTTGGCAAGAGCCTGGTTATTAATAACTACCTTAAAGCCGTTGTAGTTGGGCGGGTTATGGCTACCGGTGACCATCACACCTGATTGAGTGCCTAAAGTATGCGTTGCAAAATAAAGAACCGGCGTTGGGACGAGGCCGATATCGATGACCTTAACGCCGCTAGTGATCAACCCTTGTGTTAGCGCTTTGGTGAGCTCTGGACTAGAAAGGCGTCCATCTCTGGCAACGATAATACTGTTTTGTCCTTGGCTCTGAGCTTCGCTGCCGATGGCCATACCAATGATATTGGCGGTATCGATTGTCAGATTTTGATCGACGATGCCGCGAATATCATAGGCTCTAAATATTTCGTCAGGCACATCTTCGCCAGTGATATCCATGCCTGCGGTATCACTATTATCGATATTTTCGTCGGCGAAATCGAGCTCCTCCGCTAAGTCTACTTCATCGAGATCAAGCATATCAGAGTCTTCGTCAAGCACTGCTAACGGGTCGTCTATGTCGGCTTCTGAACCTGACATTAGATTCTCATCATCGTCTGAGAGATCAATGTCTAGCACATCGTCTTGAGCGTAATCATCAGGAGCGGGTGCTGTGTTTTGCGTAGTTTTAGTATTTTTCGCTTTTAAAGCGGTATGTCTAACTTGAGAGTCGTAGTCTGTAAAGAGCCGCTCGACTGTTTGATGTAGAGAGGTAAAAATACTTAACGTAAATACAGCGCTATGTTTCTCATGGGAAATGAGAGCGTTAAATGCTGTGGTCAGCAGTGTTGCATTACTGGCAAGGGATTTGTCTAGAATGAACAGCGAAAGCAATGTCAGGCACAGTGCGGATAGCACGGTAATACATACAATGACCGCAATCGTAGGGATAAGTGATTCGGTTGAATTGACCTTGTCGGAGGGATAGTAAATCGCTAGCCAATGCTTGTTGGACGACGCGATGGAAATGCCTTTACCTTGCTTGAATTTGATATTACCGGATTTATGAATTATCTGCGGTTCGCTATTGCCGAACTGTTGGGCAATCTCAATGTAACCTGCGTCGTTATCTAATGCGGGGATCGCTGCTAGAAGATCGTGGATACGGAAGTTAACCAGCATTGTTCCGATTATCTTATCTTCATTTCTGATTGCCAGTGCGTAATTTAGATAACGAACTTTGTTTTGGGTATGCATTTCCGGCGTCGGTTCTTTGTCTTTTTCTGCACGACGTATCATGTCGAGTTGAGCAAAACTGACGGGAGGGGTGCTGGCGGCATCTTTTCTAGCTTTGCCCTTGGGGTAGATATGTATATTGGCGATAAAAGGAATATTCTTTTTGGTTTCATGCGCAATGGAGGCCAGATTCTTTAGGTCTCTTGCGGATATGCTTTTACTAATTTCCTTTTTGCTAGCTGCAGTATCGAGTGCGGCCTCGAGCACAAATAATTGTTGGCTGATATACTCGCTATAGGCTTTGGCGATATTGTCGCCCACAATAGCGTTATTTTGTTCAGCCGCTTGTACACCTAATAAGAAGTATAAGCCTGCCGCACAGGCTATTACTGAGAGAACACTGCCAACAATGCCTGGCGCTAATTTAGTAAACAGTGAAAATTTTTGTGTATTTGTGCTTGGAGTATTAGGTGACGGCTGAGTTTTGCCTTTCGCAGCACTTTGTTGGTCACTTTTTTTGCTAAATAATCCCATTATTGTACCTGTGGATTCATGGGGTTAGTGAGATGCATGTGATTATCCATGGCTATTATCATAAGCGTAGCAGTGATTAATGCTGCAAGCTGATTTCGTGAATGATGCCTTGAGCGATGGAATGCTTGCTTGCAATATCAAGGTTCTTGCTGCCACTTGGCCAAATGATCGTGACGGCATTGAGATCACTGTTAAATCCAATCTCTTTATTGCTGACGTCATTGGCAATGATCATGTCAAGGTTCTTACGATCGATCTTGCCTTTTGCGTACTCGATAACGTTTTGAGTCTCCGCGGCAAACCCGACAGTGAAGGGTTTGTTTTGTCGTTGTGCGACGTTGGCGATAATGTCGGGGTTCTCAATTAACTCTAACGTCAGACCATTATCATTTTCTGTTTTCTTGATTTTTTGTTCCACCTGATTATTGGGGCGGTAATCGGCAACTGCAGCGGTACCGATGAAAATAACCCCTCCCTCTAGTTTATCGAGACAAGCGGTGGTGGCTTCAAGCATATCGTTGGCGCTTACCACATTAATACGCTTCACCCGCTCGGGGGTTGCGAGATTCACTGGGCCAGCAATAAGAGTGACTTGTGCACCGGCATCGCGAGCGGCTTCTGCAAGGGCAAAACCCATTTTTCCGGAGGAGTGGTTGCTAATGTAGCGTACGGGATCGATGGCTTCGCGGGTGGGGCCAGCGGTAATAACGATGTGACTGCCAGCGAGTGTGCCGGTGTGGAAAGTATCGGCTAGTTGCTGTGCAATCTGATCGGGTTCTGACATACGACCGAGCCCGATATCGCCGCAGGCCTGTGAGCCGGACTCTGGCCCAATAAGTTGAATACCGTTGTCGTTGAGTTGTTTGATGTTGTTTTGGTTCGCGGGTGATGCCCACATGGCTTGATTCATCGCCGGTGCAACATAAATAGCACTGCGGGCGGCCAAGCAGAGTGTTGAGAGTAGATCGTTACCGTGACCGTTAGCTAAGCGTGCGATAAAGTCAGCACTTGCGGGCGCAATCAGTAGAGCATCTCCCCAGCGGGCGAGTTCTATGTGACCCATTCCGGCTTCTGCTTCGGTATCGAGCAACTCCAGATGCACCGGGTTACCAGATAATGCTTGGAGGGTGAGTGGCGTAATAAATTCCTGGGCGGCTGTTGTCATGACGACGCGAACGTCAGCGCCATGCTCGACGAGTCGGCGAATTAACTCTGCGCTCTTGTAAGCGGCAATTCCGCCGGTAACGCCTAATAGAATTCGTTTGTTTGCCATTCGATGCATGGTGAGTCCAGTTCTTTCATCTCGCGCACAGCGCGATGGGTTAGTAAGTGTTCACCCTAAACCATAATGGTTTGAATGCGCTAGCGCGAATTTTTTTTGTTATTTTTCGTTTATTTGTGGGTTATCGGCTAATCAATTTATGGCGATGCTGTCTGCTTTAACCAACAAGGGACGTATTATCACTAAGGAGAGTGAAATTATGGCGATTACGGATTGGCCTGTGAAAGAGAGGCCCCGCGAGAAATTGCTGAATATGGGCTCAGGGAGTCTGTCTGACGGCGAATTGCTAGCAATCTTCCTCAGAGTCGGGTCACCGGGGAAAACCGCGGTAGACGTTGCTAGAGAGTTGTTGAGTGAGTTTGGGGGGTTACGCCAGTTAATGGATGCCGATTTACATACGTTTTGCCAAATCAAAGGTATGGGTGCTGCGAAGTACACGCAATTGCAGGCGGTATTGGAGTTGGGGCGGCGTTATTTAGTGGAAGAGATGAGTATTGGTGATGCGGTGACTCACCCCGATAAAATCAAACAATTCCTAATGGCTAAAATGCGGGCTTATGGTCAGGAAGTGTTTGCTTGCGTGTATTTGGATAATCAGCACAGGATTTTAGATTATAAAGAGTTATTTTACGGTACTATAGACGGCGCTTCGGTATATCCACGTGAAGTGGTGAAGCAAACGTTGGCGATAAATGCCGCTGCCGTTATCTTTGCCCATAACCATCCTTCGGGAATTGCTGAGCCTAGTCAGGCAGATCAGAAAATAACCGAAAGATTGAAAAAAGCACTACATCTAGTGGATATCCGAGTACTAGACCACATGATAGTGGGTGATTCGGAGGTTGTCTCTTTTGCAGAGAGAGGACTTTTGTAAGACAAATAGTTGCTATCAATATGGGGTTCTGGTATAAAGCAGCACCCAATTTTAGGTAAGTCAGGATTCCCTTCTGGCTTGCACAGTTTATACCCATCGTATGGGCTGTTTTGCCAGTATTTGGAGATGAAGAATGGCTAAGGTTTGTCAGGTTACCGGTAAGCGTCCTGTAACTGGAAATAATGTATCACATGCTCACAACAAGACTCGTCGTCGTTTTGAGCCTAATTTGCACCACCACCGTTTCTGGGTTGAGAGTGAAAAGCGTTTTGTAAGATTGCGCGTTTCAGCCAAGGGCATGCGGATTATCGATAAAGTTGGTATCGATAAGGTGCTTAAAGACATCCGTGCTAACGGCGCGAAAGTGTAAGGAGCGATATCATGCGTGATAAAATTAAATTAGTTTCTACAGCTGGTACTGGTTATTACTACACCACTGATAAGAACAAACGCACCATGCCTGAGAAAATGGCGATCAAGAAATATGATCCTGTTGTTCGCAAGCACGTTGAGTTTAAAGAAGCCAAAATCAAGTAATTACTTACTAACGTAGTAATGATTTGATTTTGCAAACAAAGCCGCCACTGGTTTCAGTGGCGGCTTTGTTGTGTCTGGTGAGTATGAATATCCTCTGCCTTTCACGCTCTAGTGTTAGCGCTCTTTATCTTTGTGATTGATATGTACCCTATGGGTGTTTTTCTTATCAATAGTTGCTCTCTTATGAAAAATGTCTGATTGGGTTTACGGATAGTGAATATCTGCCACACTTAGTGCACGGATGGTAGTCAGGTCCGGTGCCCAACTAAGAAGAGTGTATGGACGTATATTTAGCTCGACAGCCGGTATTTGACCGTAATCTGAATGTTGTTGCGTATGAACTGTTATATCGAGGTAGTCTGGTAAATTCCGCTGCTTCGATGGGGGATGCCAATGAAGCAACGAAGCAGGTGTTGGTCAATGCATTCTCTGAGATTGGTTTGGAAAAAATTACCAGTGGTCATCCCGCGCTAGTAAATATCACGCAGGACATCCTGACATCTGGGCAGCTGCCAAAAGGGCTGCAGAAGCTACTTATTCCCGAAATTCTTGAAGATGTCTTGGTCAATGATGATGTTATCCAAGAGGTTAAGAACTTGGTTGATGTTGGATATCGAGTGGCGTTGGATGATTTTGTTTACAGTGAAGATTGGAGGCCGCTGATACCTAAGGCTAGCTTTATAAAGTTGGATGTAATGGATTTGGGTGTCAGCGGTGTTAAAGATCAGGTCGCAAAATTGCGATTAGTGGAAGATGTTAGCGGAAAGTTGTTAGCGGAAAAAGTTGAAACTCATGAGGAATTCGAACTTTATCGCACGATGGGTTTTGATTATTTTCAAGGGTATTTTCTGTGTAAGCCCCATGTGATGTCCGGTGAAAGTGTACCTGCTTCTGGCCTGGTTATTACGACTTTACTCGCAGAGCTGAGTACTGATGATTACGATATCGAGCGAGTGGAACGAATTATTTGCCAGGATCCACGGTTAACCTATAAATTGCTGCGAGTGGTTAATTCTGCGTCCTTTGGATTGTCTCGAACCATAAAAACGATTGCGGATACCATTGTCATTTTGGGTGCCTACGAATTGCGCCGGTGGGCCAGTATGCTCGCGCTCTCAACAATGGATAACAAACCAAACGAGTTACTGGTGACGGCAATTGTACGTGGAAAGATGTGCGAGCTTATTGCTGAAAAATTAAACCGTCAATTCAGCGGTGGGTATTTTACTGCTGGGTTGTTATCACTGCTGGATGCGCTGTTAGACAAACCTTTAGAGGACATCGTGCAGCAAATGCCGCTGTCCGCCGAATTGGAGTTGGCGTTGTTAACCGGTGGTGGCGATGTCGGTATGGTGCTGAAGGTTGTTGAAGCCTATGAGACGGGTGATTTTGAGAAAGCAACAATCGAAGGTCTCAGTTCTGAGGGCCTCTGGTCGATCTATTTGGAGGCCCTGGAGTGGGCTGATGTAGCCAAGCACTCGATGGTGAATTAAGTTTTTTCCAATAGAATATTCCCTACAGTATCTATTATTCCTACCCAGCCATGATCAATAAAGGTGGTTGATATTGTTTCTGCGATTAATGCGGGGCCTTGTATTTGTTGCTTGGGTGCGAGTGATTCGCGTTGATAGATAGGGCAGCGGGTTTGTTGGTTAGACGCTGTGTTGGTAAATAGCGCTACCGTGGTTAAGGGGAGTCCTGGGGTGGTGTTTGTGAGTGTCGGTAGTGTGACTTTGGGTTGTGGACCACTGAGTGCGATGCGAATGTTAACCAATTCGATGGGGATATCTAGGCGATGACCGTAGCGATGTTCGTGCTGTTGATGAAATAGGTCTGAAATGTTTGCAGTGTCAGCTTGCCAGGGAATGTTGAGGAAAAACGATTGGCCTTTGTAGCGTAAATCTACTGATTTTGTTACCCGTATCTGTTCAGCAGGTACATTCTCATTCGTCAGTTCTTGTGTGCCTTGTTGCATCAGCGATTCATAACCATCGAGAATGGCTTGCATAGTGTCATTGCTGTGAACCAACCCTGGTACCGTGAGTGATAGTTGTCGTTCTTTTACTGAAGCTAGCATACCAAAGGCAGATAATACGCCACCATGAATAGGGACGATTGCTCGATTCATTTGTAGTGTATTGGCAAGGGCGCAAACATGAAGGCCGCCAGCGCCCCCAAAGCAGCATAAATGAAAGTTGTGAATATCGTAGCCGCGCTGTACCGAAATAACACGCAGTGCATTAACCATATGTTCATTGGCGATATCTATAATGCCTTGAGCGGCTTCCTCAATCGATAACGATAAGGTGTTTGCGATGGGAGCCAAGGACTGGCGAGCGGCTTCTACATCCAAGTCCATTTTTCCGCCAAGGAATAATTCAGGGCGTAACCTGCCAAGAACTGCATTGGCGTCGGTTACGGTAGGTTGTCTGCCGCCTTTGCCATAGCATGCAGGGCCTGGATCAGCGCCAGCGGATGCCGGACCCACTTGTAATAATCCGCCAGCGTCAATATACGCGATCGATCCACCACCTGCGCCAATGGTATGCATATCGACTTGGGGAACCGCAACGGGCCAGGGTCCGATATGTCCTTCGGTGGTGAGCTTAACATGTTGTTGAATGGTCGCGACGTCCGTGGATGTGCCACCCATGTCGAAGGTCAGTAAGTTCTGTATATTGCTTGTGTTGCCAATAAAGCGTGCACCAGATAATCCCCCTGCCGGCCCGGAGAGCAACATTTTGACGGCATGGTCGCCTGCTTGGTTGGCATCAATGGTACCGCCGGTGGATTGCATGACAGCAATGTGCGCGGGCTCTAGGGCATGGAGTAAACGGTCAATATAACGTTTGACCAAGGGGCCTAAGCTGGCATTTAACCAGGTGGCAATACCTCTTTCATATTCGCCTGTGGTGGGTAGCACTTTGGAAGAACGGCTAACGTAAAAATACGGGCTGAGTGCTGCTTCGAGAGCGATCTCATGTTGTGGGTTGAGAAATGAAAACAAGTGGCAGATCGCGACGGATTCGGGTTTTAACACCTTGAGTTGATCTACCAAGCGCTGAATATGATCGGGTGTTAATGGGGATATTGCGTTTCCTTCGGCATCGAGGCGACCTTCTGATTCTATGCAATGGGACTTTTCAACGGGGGCAGGACGTAGGATTGGCTGCAGGTTGTAGAGTTCAGGGCGTGCCTGACGCCCGATCGTGAGCAAGTCAGCAAACCCTTGGTTGGTGATAAAGGCAGTTTTGACGCCCTTATTTTCCAATGCTGCATTGGTCGCAACGGTACTTCCATGGGTGATATGGAGCTTTCCCGCAATGGCGGCTTCCATTAATCCCATTTCCTGGATGCCTTGTATGATGGCTTGTTCTGGTGCCTTGGGGGTGGAAAGCACTTTGTGGATACGTAGCGTGTTCGACGCTAGTAGCACGAAGTCAGTAAAGGTTCCGCCGGTATCTACACCCAATGTCATTATCATACGTAAGATCCTGTAATATAGGATAAAGTCGCATTATCCCGTTACCTCGGCTTATTCAGCCTATTTGAAGAGCGAATTCTATAACGATGCCAGAACTACCGGAAGTAGAAACCACACGTCGCGGTATTGAACCATATCTAAAAGGCCAGAAGATCAGGGCAATTACTGTGCGCCAACCTAAGTTGCGCTGGCCAGTGTCTGAAGAGTTGTCGTCTATGGCAGGAGTTGTGATTTGTTCGGTAGAGCGTCGCGGCAAGTACCTTTTATTGAAAACAGAGCAAGGCACTGTGCTGGTCCACCTGGGCATGTCAGGCAGTCTGCGCATCTTACAAAAGGATGAGCCGCCTTTGTTTCATGATCACGTTGATGTGCAGCTGACGTCTGGTCAGGTGCTTCGTTATACCGACCCACGGCGCTTTGGCGCTTGGTTGTGGACTGATGAGCCCGCTGAAGAGCACAAATTAATTGCAAGCTTGGGGCCGGAGCCCTTGTCTGATGACTTTGATATTGAATACCTATGGCAACGCTCCAGAGGGAAGAAGTGTCCGATCAAAACCTTCATTATGGATAGTCATGTGGTAGTGGGGGTGGGTAATATTTATGCAAATGAAGCGTTGTTTAACGCGGGTATTCATCCTACGCGGCTGGCGGGAAAAGTATCGAAAAAACGTTATGCCTTGTTGCTACAATGTATTAAAGACGTGTTAGCCAGAGCGATTGAGCAAGGTGGTACTACGCTGAAAGATTTTGTGGGTGGAGATGGCAAACCGGGCTATTTTAAACAAGAATTACAGGTCTATGGTCGGGCAGAAGAGCCATGTTTGGTATGTGATAGGCCATTACGTGAGATACGTCTCGGACAAAGATCTACCGTTTTCTGTAAATTCTGCCAAACTTAGCGTAAAGCTTGTTGCAAAATAACAATTTTCTTGTGTTAAGGGCTGAAAAGCCTGAATGTTGAGTTTATACTGAAATTAAATAGGTTAATGAGGAAAGTACTATGCGCGGCCTGAATAAAACTATAAGAGCGAAGTTGCTAACGATTGTTGTCATGATAATAACCGCGCTTCCTAGTATTGCCATGGCAGAATCTATTACAGAGCGACCTTCTGGCGTAGAGATGACTGCTGACCTGATATTGGTGAGACCATTGATGCTGGGTGCTACCGTGATCGGAACAGCATTGTTTGTTATATCGTCACCTTTTTCAGCATTGGGTGGAAATTTTAAGGAAGCTGCCAGCACGTTAGTTGCGACGCCTTTTAAATCGACTTTTATGCGTTGTTTGGGGTGTGGTACCAAGCATATGATTAAGTAAATCTGATTGCGAAAAACAGCCATAAAAAAGCCCCGATAGTTCGGGGCTTTTTTATGGCTGTTAATTTTGCGAGGTTGTTATTTGACCTGTGCGGATCCAACCCCTCGAGGGTCGGATGCTGCTTTCACCTTTCCGGTGTCTTGATTCCACAGTATTGCCTGCATATTCCCGTAGGTGCGACCGACAGGTTTGAGGGTATGACCAAGGCCTTCTAAATGTGAACGCTCAAACGCAGACAGCGTATTGGGTTCTAACTGTATGACATCGGGTAGGTATTGATGGTGGAGGCGGTCCTTTGCTACCCAGTCAGCTGGTGGTTTACCTTCGATGGCTTCTAGTAGCCCCAACAAGACCATGGTAATGATGCGGCTTCCGCCTGGAGTGCCAAGTACGGCGACCTGATTGCCATCTGCGTTACTAAACTCAGCAAATGTGGGTGTCATGCTTGATAGTGGGCGCTTTCCCGGTTCGATCGCATTGGCTTCTGACCCGACGAGGCCGTATGCATTAGGTGATCCAGGGAGTGAGGAAAAATCATCCATTTCATTGTTGAGCAATACGCCTGTGCCAGGAATGGTGAACCCAGAGCCGAAAGGCAGGTTAATAGAAAGGGTTGCTGCGACGTAGTTCCCTTCCTTATCAATGACTGACAAATGGGTTGTATGGGTACCACTGTGGCTATCATAAGTGGTGCCAAGGTCGGAACTAGGGGTGGCTTTTAATAGATTGATCGATTCAGCCAATGATTGAGCATGAAGAGGGTCGGATAGCTTATTGATCGGCACGGGGTAGAAGTCACTATCACCAAGATGCTCTGCTCTATCACGATAGGCTCTTCGCATCACTTCAACGAGAACGTGGCGCTTGGTGAGAGGGTCCAGTGTATTGTATTCCATTGCTTCAAGCATATTGAACATCTCTGCAAGTGCAATGCCACCGGATGACGGAGGTGGGGCGGAGGTGATTTTGACATTATTGTAGCGAAATGAAATGGGGGCTCGTTCTATAACCTGATACTGATTCAGGTCGTTGAGGTGCCATATTCCGCCTGCCGCCCTCACACCGTTTACCATTTTCTCTGCTAATGGGCCTTGATAAAATCCGGCTTTTCCTTGGTTTGCCAATGTTTGCAGGGTGTTGCCAAGGTCAGGCTGTTTGATCACGGAGATAGGGTTTAAATCATCAGGTAGAAACGTCGCACGGCTAGTGTCGAAACGAGACAGCACTTTTTTACGCATGGCCGCTAGTGTTAAGTATACCTTGTCGATTTGGAAGCCTTCATTCGCATGGGTGATAGCGTCTTGCAAATTATCCTGAAGCGGTAATTGGCCATAATGGTCTGCAAGATACGCAAAGGCAGCGGGCTGACCCGGAATACCACTGCTTAATGGGCTATTAATCGCCAGGTTGCGATCTACTTTACCCTGTGCGTCAAGATACATGTCCCTGGTGGCAGCCAAGGGCGCTTTCTCTCTGGCATCGAGCATCACTTCTTTACCGTCACTGGCGCGGTGTAATAGCCAGAAGCCGCCTCCACCGATACCTGCGCTATAGGGTTCTACTACACCGAGCACCGCAGCCACGGCGATGGCAGCGTCAAAGGCATTACCGCCTTTGGCTAAAATATCCATACCTGCTTGGGTGGCGAGCGGGTGGGCGCTGGCAATAGCCGCTTGAGCGGGGTATTCGTGGGCAGAAGTCGATTGTGAGGGCGTTTGTTGGCAGCCACTCAACAGGCCAATGGTGCTGAGCAGGAGTAGTGTACTAAGAGTGGAAACAGTAACGCGGAAACCCATGGTGATCATCCCTATAGTTAACGAAATCAGATAGGGATAATAACGTGAGTAGATAAGGATAAAAAGTCAGTTAGTTACCGGTGAGCAATTCATATTTTTCCATTAGCTGCTCATCGCTCTCTACATTGCTGGGGTCAAGCGGGATGCAGTCTACTGGGCATACTTGCTGGCACTGGGGCTCATCGTAGTGGCCAACACATTCCGTGCACTTTTTAGGATCGATTTCGTAAATTTCATCGCCGGCAAAAATGGCTTCGTTTGGACACTCTGGTTCGCAAACGTCACAGTTAATACATTCGTCAGTGATAAGTAATGCCATTTGCTGCCTCTTTCCTGGGTGTGCTACATCTTAGGCGCCGTATTTTACCAGTATACCTAAGCTTTTCCACTGAAAAGCTTAGGTTGATGTGATTGAAGGCAGGTGAATAAGGTTAGGCGGGGTGTTTTAGCGTCAGTGCATCTGCTACAACATTGGGTACAAATTGAGCCGCATCGCCTCCCATGGCGGATATTTCACGTACTAGTGATGAGGATATAAAGGAGAGCCTTTCATCGGGTGTAAGAAAGACAGTTTCAATGGATTTATCCAAGTTGCGGTTCATGGTGGCAAGTTGGAATTCATATTCGAAATCAGAGACCGCTCTTACGCCCCTGAGTACCATATTGGCTTTTTTCTCTTGGCAATGAAAAACCAACAAACCACTAAACCCACTGACTTCTACGTTGTCCAAATGGCTGGTGACCTGTTGAGCCAAATCAATACGCTCTTCTAGGGAGAAAAGGGGGCTTTTTTTCTTACTATCAGCAACAGCGATGGTCACTTTATCAAACAGACGAGAGGCTCGCTCTACAAGATCCAGGTGTCCATTGGTAATGGGGTCAAAGGTACCGGGGTAAAGAACATGTGTAGTCATAAATGTGTGCCTCGTCCAAAAAAATTATCTTAGAAAATACCGTATGTTACCCTAAAGCATTATCGATATGCTATGTGGTATGTAAGAGCCAATAGGATTATTTAGGAAGCATTGGAGCAAAGTTATGGCGTTGGTGGGTGGTGAATCGAAATATCAGGGGCATGGATTTAATGAAGGTTTACCTAAAGGTAAAGCGTCAGGAGAGATAACGGTGACTCAGGGTGTGGTTCGTTTTCAATGCACCGGCAGTGATGTGTCTTTTTCGCTAGAGGGCACAGAATTTTCCCTAGGAGGTGCGAGTGATCGATTGGTGTTTATTAAGCATGGTAGTCAACCGAATTGGTCATTTTATACCAGTGATCGAACAATATTGCAGAATCAATACCTAGCGAATAATGCGAGTGTGGCAGCGCAAATCAAAAAAGCAAAACGTACTCGCTGGTTTAATCACAGTCTAATGCTGTCTGTGGTGGCAGTGGTGATATTGCTGCCTCTAGGCTTTGTGATGTCAATGGATGTTTGGACAGCGCTTGCGGCAGAACAAGTACCAGAAGAATGGGAGCATAGCTTGGGTGAGACGGTGTATGCCCAATATCAACTGGGTGAGCGCTTTATGGAAAAAGAGCAGGTCGATGAAATGCTAATGCCGGTAGCGAAGCCGCTATTGTCTGCATTGGAAGATCCTCGTTTTGAGGCTACACTCGCAATCGTGGATGACCCTGCGATCAACGCATTTGCACTACCCGGTGGATTTGTGGTGATTAATTCTGGCTTGATATTGGCTGCGGATTCAGCAGAAGAGGTGCTTGGGGTGTTATCCCATGAGCTAGCACATGTGACGGAGCAACACAGTATTCGGAATATTATTAGTGCTGCTAGCGTCTATTTAACCATAGATCTTATTGTGGGCGATATGACCGGATTATTAGCGATGGTTGCTGATGCGGCACCTTTATTGTTACATCAGCAATTTTCGCGGGATTTTGAGCGAGAAGCCGATAGTAAAGGTTACGAGTTACTGGTAAAAGCTAATATCGATCCTAGAGGATTGGCGAGTTTCTTTGAAAAGTTGATTGCTGAGCGCGAAGAGCAGCTAGCGAAAGTAGAAGATGATACTGCACGGGATATTCTGACGGCAACTGAAGGGTTGTTGAGTACACACCCTGCGACGGAAGAACGAATAGCCTATATTTTGGCACTTGCAGAGGGCAATGACGGTCCACATATTAATGTAGATGATAATTTTAATGCGCTAAAAGATGCAGTGAAGTTATTTGTGGTTTCGAATAATAAAGGTAGCGAGGACGCAACAGATGAAAACTGAAATAAAAGGCGGTAAAGCTTTTTCATATGTCGATATTGAATTGGCTCCTGGTGAAACGATTACAACAGAATCCGATGCTATGTCGAGCATGGCGGCGGATTTAGATCTCACCGCTCAGTTAAATGGAGGCTTCGTTAAAGGAATATTGCGAAAATTCCTCGGAGGAGAAACGTTATTTATTAGTCAATTTTCCAATAATACTGATGGTCCTCGAGCGTTAACTGTTGTGCAGCCAACGCCAGGTGAAATTAAATGTGTCGAAATGACCGGTGATATGCTCTATCTCCAGCCTGGTGCATTTCTTGCCTGTAGCGAAGGCGTAAAGGTAGGCCTTGCATGGGCAGGTTTTACCTCTCTTATTGCTCGTGAAGGGTTATTTAGGATGGTTGTCAGTGGTGAGGGGCAAGTATGGTATGGCGCTTATGGAGCGTTGATAGAAAAAGAAATTGATGGTGAATATATTATTGATACAAGCCATCTTGTCGCCTATGAACCTACAGTAAAACTGAAGTTGCAATTGGCGGGGGGTATTTTTTCCAGTTTCTTTGGGGGTGAAGGCTTAGTGACTCGCGTCGAAGGCAAGGGCAAGGTGGTAATCCAAAGCCGTAGTATTTCTGGATTAGCAGGTTGGATAAACCCTAAATTTTTCTGGTAAGCGTTGTCAAACGCGCAAATGTAAAAGGAATCGAGTATGCAAATTGAATTTGTTCATCAGCCAGGAAATACAGCCGCTAAAGTGACCTTAGCTCAAGGTGAAACCTGTACCGCGGAGTCTGGCGCGATGATTGCCATGAGTGGCAATATGGATATAACAACGACGACCCATAAGAAGGGAAGTGCTGGAGTGCTAAAAGCGCTAAAGCGAAAACTTGCGGGCGAATCATTATTCTTAAACCATTTCGAACCACTTAATGGTGGCGGTGAAGTATGGTTGGGTACTGCGCTATCGGGTGATATGTTTGCGATGGATCTGGATAATGAGAATCTTATTGTTCAGGGGAGTTCGTTTCTTGCCTGTGAAGATACCATTGATGTAGACATGGGGTGGCAAGGGTTTAAATCCATATTTTCCGGTGAAAGTGTATTTTGGGTAAATTTGAAAGGCTCAGGGAAAGTTATTGTGAGTTCATTTGGCGCCATTTACCCAGTAGAAGTGGATGGTGAATATATCGTCGATAGTGGACATATCGTTGCGTTTAATGAAACGCTAGATTTTTCCATTACCAAAGCTGGGTCGAGTTGGATTCAATCTATTTTGGGCGGAGAGGGTATGGTGTGTAAATTCTCCGGAAAAGGAACGGTTTGGTGTCAGTCACATAATCCACGCAGTTTTGGCAACGCTATGGCTAGCAGCTTACGCGAAAGACGAGCCTAAGGAATAATTCATGGAAACCTATACAGTTAATATTACTGGTGAGATTAGTGAGTATCAGCAGAGGGATGAAGCCATTGCAGCGTTTGCAAAGCTGTTTTCTATCTCGCCTGCGCAGGCAGAGAAAACGTTTGAAAAAGCGCCGATCGCTATTAAGAAAAATGTCGATTTAGAGACGGCAGATAAATTTAAAGAAGCACTTATTGGCATTGGGGTTGAGTGTATTGCTATTGCCTCGAGTCGAGCGGAAGATCTAGCGGCAACTCAGGCATCTGTGTATTCTGCTGAGCCCGACGTGAGCGTACAGAATAACACCTCCGAACCTGATGCTTTAGCAGCAACGCCAATGCAAGAAGACGAGTTTAAGGGCTTTGAATTTACCATAGAAGGTGACCCTGATTATGGTTTTGTTACTGTGCAATTACCGGCAGATAAAACCATCAAAGTTGAAGCCTCCGCGATGGCGACGATGGATACCAACCTGAATATGAAAACCAAGTTTAAAGGTGGTATCGGCCGTATGATGACTGGTGAATCATTATTTATTAATGAATTTACGGCAGAAGGTGGCTCAGGAGAAATTGGTATTGCACCAGGAGCGCCTGGGGATCTAAGCCATCAGTATTTGGACAATCAGACCATTTTCTTGCAGAACTCTGCGTTTGTTGCTTGTTCTGAGGATGTTATTGTAGAAACCAAGTGGCAGGGGTTAACCAAAGGTTTCTTTTCTGGTGAAAGCTTGTTTCTTATTCGGTGTAGTGGCGTTGGTGATCTATGGTTTAACACTTACGGTGCAATAATCGAAATTGATGTCACTGAGGACTACGTTGTTGACACGGGAAATATTGTTGGTTTTACCGAAGGTTTGGATTATAAAATTACCAAAGTTGGAGGCTATAAGTCGTTATTCTTCTCCGGTGAAGGTTTTGTATGTCGCTTTAGTGGCCAAGGTAAAGTGTGGATTCAAACCCGTGGTGTTGATGCGTTAGTGGGCTGGGCCCACTGGTTTAGACCGGTAAAAACCAATAACAGCTAGATCATTGATGTAACACCCTGACTTGAGTGGTGAGAGTCAGGGGTGTGTCGGGTAGCTGTGATGAGGTGAATGTGACTTCTGCAAAAATAGCGTGCCAACCGCTGGTTGATATATTCTTATCGATAGGGATTTCGTAACGATAGCCAGTATTTTCTGAGTGTGCTTTCGGTGGATTATTCCATGGGGTAGCTTTCCATGCTTCTCCGATACTCTCTACCCGAAAATCACGTGATTGTGTGTTTGTGGCATGCCACAGCGTAATAGAGCTGGGTTTTTCACTGAGTGTTAGTGTGAGCATGGTGGGAATATCCGGCATTTGTTCTATGGTTCCTTTAACGCTAGGTAAAGGCGTTTTGGATAGAGTGGAAACGTAGAAGTGCGTTAAGCTATTGTAGGCGGTTGCATTCAAACTATGATCGGTATTGGGGATTATACGGAAATAATTATCTCCTAATAATTGCTCCAAATAAAACTGAGATGAATCAGGTAGAAAAAATTGATCACCACTCGCATTAACTATGAATTTAGGCATAGCGAGCGTATTTTTATAGCTCAACGGATCAATCATTTTGGCGGTATCGTCTGCGGTCCCCTTTTCTAATGCAGACATAATGCCTTCCCTTACGTAATCTTGAATGGCAGATGAATATTGTTGATAAGCCTGTTTGTGATGAGCCATTGATGGTTGGATATTTAACACATCGATGACCAAAGGAACAATGCCGACAACACGAGGATCTATTGCCGCCGTTAGCCAGGTGGTCCAACCCCGTTTTGATGCACCAGAAAGTACAAATTGATTAATGGCGGTTGACGAAGCGTCGAGGTGCTTGGCGACTTCAGCTATGCTATTCATCGCCTGGTAGGCACTTTTAACCATTGGAAATAATACGATGTTGGTAGGATCACCATTCTCTAGCGCTTGTGCCCAGCTATAAGCGACAATGGAATCTTCGTACCTTACGTGTTGTTCTGCGTCTTCTTTAAATATTGTGGGTTGGTTGGGTACTTGGAATAGTTGCGCTGTAATGGATTGTGTATGGGTTGCCAAAGAGGAGAAGTACTGGCTGCTTTTTATTACGGAGTTATTATTTTTACCGGTGATAAAAAGTAGCGCGGTTTGTTGTGTACGCTTATTGGGTACGTACAGTGATAAATCGTGGCGCCAAACAGGGTGTTGTGGCGTGGATTCGGGTTGCCATCGTTGCGATGTCATTGAGATCCGATACTCAATCCCATGATTAAATGGTATTTGCTCAATGATCTTCCATTGAAAGTAGGGGTCGTCTGCGAGCACGTAGTCTGCGAGCGGGTTGTCCGAAAGTGTATTGTCTGAAAGCGTGGCGCCATAAAGATTGGGTGCAAACAGTGGGAGCAATGAGGAGAGCAAAAAGAGGCATAGCCGCCGTATAGAGAGTAAGAATGGTATGGACGGCATAGTATGGATTTCCCTATGGTTTAATTGAGAATTTTGGCGGTTCAGATAGCGTTGTGTGGTGTACTTAATTTAGTTGAATGTTGATTGCGCTATACTGAGTAGGAATGCTGACAGTAGCACAATTCGATTTTTACCGCAGTTGATAGATATAGATAACGTTATGACTAATTTAACAACAGATTCATTGGATTGCGCTGTGTTTCAACAGCAAGGGTTAAATTTGTCTGCGGTATTGAATATAGAAGCCTTACCCCACAACCTTACTCAGTGGATCTCTGAAGAAGAGCGGTGTCGGTACTCACAGTTACTCATTCTGGGTCATGGTGGAACACAACTATGGCAGGTAATACAAGCCCAGCGGCATTTGCGGGGAGTTGATGACCCCATTGATCAGTTTGTGGGGGAGGTGGTGGCTAATTCTCTAGGAAAAACTGATACGCAATATACGCTTGTTTATCCCGGACCGAGGATGGTCGATCTACAAGCATTTGGGCGTTACTTGGGGTGGCACGAAGACACGCCTTTTCTATTGGGTATGCATCAACAGTGGGGGACTTGGTTTGCCTATCGAGGATTAGTACTGATGTCATCAACCTTTGTGGCGTCGGAGGTTATTCTTCAATCTCAAAAATCCCAATGTGAATGTTGTGAAGAGTTACCCTGTATTTCTGCATGTCCTGCTAACGCTATCTCAATGTCACATTTTTCAATGGATCTGTGTGTCGCGTATCGCAAAACGGAGATGTCGAAATGCGCCAAAACCTGTTTGGCAAGAGAGGCCTGCCCTGTGGCCACGCAGCATCGTTATTCGAAAGAGCAGATGGACTATCATTATGAGTTGTCCAGATTGACGATCATGTCATTGTGAGTGGTTGATGTTCTGATAGGGTTGCGGGGTTTTTTCGTTCAATGATTGTTATAGGTGACAGTGTTATTCCAAATCCCCCCATTGATACTGGCGTTTTATCTCTATGATTTCTATCTTCACACCTTGGTACCAGCGCCGTTTTCCGAGTTCTCGTGCTGACATATGGTCGCTATCATTTTTCCAGTCTTGAATATGCTGTAGTGTCGGCCAATAAGAAATGGCAATCTCATAATCGCCTTCTGTTGCGCTGGTAAAGTCTGTGCAGCCATAATCGCGTAATGCCTTTTCACGTAAGTGGTTCGCCGTCGTGGCGTAGTGTTCATCAAGTTGATTGATTTTTGCCTTAAAAATAACCGCGTACATGGCTGTTTACCTGCTAATAGGGGGAGGATGTGTGCAAACAATATTCTAATTGGGTTTCGTTACTTTTTCGAAGAGGTATTTTTCGACATAAATTGGATAAACCGTATTCATGGCTGTTACTGCCTCTGTGACAGTAGTAGTATCCCCTACCTATGTTGATAGAAAAAGAGGGCGTGACGTGGGATCTAAAGATATTTCTCTAAGACAAGGTATAGCGGTATCAAATGTTGACCAATGGATAAGTAATGCGTTGGCAGGCGATGGTAGCAGTGAAAGTACCGTAGATGAAATGTTACGACATCCGCAAGTGAAAAAACACGGTACCTTTAGCCGATTATCTGCGAGCCAACAGAATCTTGTGACAAGTGTCGTGTCGGTTATGCAGGATAAGGCAACTAGCGATGTTAAAAATAATGCGGAGACGCTAAAGCAGATAATCTTGGCGGAACGAGAGGCGTTGAAAGCAATGTCAAATTCGTTCGCCAGTACTGCGAAGAGTTTATATAAGTTGCCGCTGATCGCGCCAACGAAGCAATACGAACATAATGACTTTCATCAAGCTGAAACGGTACCGGAAACGGCGCGTGATACGTTTAAAGCACATGATGTGCCTGTAACCAATGAAAATTCTGCTCATTGGAGCCGTTTTATTTCTTGGGGCAATATGTTGGCGGTTGCCGCGCTTGTTTTGTTAGTGTTGGTGGTAAAAACCAGTGTTGAAACTGCAAATTTTGAAACCCAATATCATAACGCTGTAAAGGAAGTGGATTCGTTAGAATCTATTATTGAAGCCAAAAACCAAAAATATGAGGGGCTACTGGAAGAAATGCAACTGGCGCAGGTAAAGGTCGCGAGTTTGTCTTCTGATATAGAAGGTTTGAAAAAGGGAGAGGCTCAAAAGCAAGCTATATTCCAGGCAACAATCAAGCAGCAGGAAAGCAAATTAGAGAAAATGGCGATTCTTTCCTCCGCGGCCAAAGAAACCTTGAACGGCGAAATTCAAGCGCTACAGGCTGAGTTGTCTATTTACAAGGGTAAGGATATCGACCAAACGGAGCAGAGTGAAATTTGGAAGCAGTTAGCACAAGAGAGAAAAGACGAACTTCACAAGTTGCAGGCGCAGATTGTGACATTATCTGAGCTGAGTCGTAAAGAACCCGACACTAGCTGGAGTCTATTCTAGAAACTAATAGCCACCGTTAAGCGAAAAATGCTTGCGGTGGCTTATGGCTACTTGTCATATTTACCTGTAATCAACATATCAAACATTTTTTCTAATTCGCCGCTTTTGTTTAGCTTCTGCAAGCCACGGTTAAATATGGTGACAAGCTGTTTACTGTTGGGATTTACTTTAGGGAATAGTAGGTGCCCTGTGGTAGCAACTAGCGGTTTGGTCGTGTAATCGATAGTGGACACCATGCTGGCAGCAAAATTCTTATGGAGCAGGGTATTGCCCAGAACGATGCCGGCGGGAAACAAATCAATACGAGCACTGACCAATTTTTTCATGTTTGCCGCATCTTTGGCAGTTTCACTAACGTTGATGACTCCTTCTTTAGCGGCGGCCCAGAAGTCCTTGGTGTAGGTATAACCAATTGTTGCACCTATCTTGAATCCCTCTAAATCTGCCATAGTGTTCCAGTCTTTGAGTGGTTTATCTTTACGATAAAAGAACACAGTCTTTTCGGTGTTGACAGCATAGCTGTAGATAAAATCTTGTTTACGTTCGTCGCTTTGATACCAAAAACTGGTAGCATCGAACTCGCCTTTTTTAGTGGATTCGTAGGCACGTTTCCAGGGGAAATATTTATATGTCACCGTGTAACCTTCGAGCTCAAATGCTCTAGAAATAATATGACTCACATAGCCTTGATGCTTAAGATTTTTCGAGACGAAGGGGCTGTATTCGCCTGTAGCGATAACAAGGGGATTGTTAGCCATCAATAACGGTGAAGTAAGGCAACAACAAAGACTTGTTATCAGAATGGATAATCGTTTCATGGCGAATCCTGATGTGGCAGTGTTATGAAAGGGGCCTTACATTAGCCTAGACGTTGATCAAACTCGCGGCAAATACGTAAACTTCTTTGATAACAGCGAGTTATATACTTAGAAGTAGAATATTTCTTCTCTACTTCAATATATGACATAATGCGCGCCGTATTTTCGCTCTTTTGCCTTGGCTAATGGGCGCTACCTGCTAATCGACTTCGGAATATTACCTTGCTTACTACCGCGAATATCACCATGCAATTTGGCGCTAAGCCACTGTTTGAAAACGTTTCTGTTAAATTTGGTAATGGGAACCGTTACGGGCTTATCGGTGCCAATGGATGTGGTAAATCGACGTTCATGAAAATCTTAGGCGATGACTTGGATGCCAGTGCTGGTAATGTCTCCAAAGACCCTAATGAACGTATTGGTAAGTTAAAGCAGGACCAATTTGCTTACGAAGCATTTAATGTTGTTGATACCGTTATCATGGGACACGAAGAGCTGTGGGCAGTAAAGTCAGAGCGTGATGCCATCTATGATAATCCAGACATGACGGAAGAAGACGGTATCCGTGCAGCGGAGCTGGAAGCGGAGTTTGCCGAAATGGATGGATATTCAGCTGAGTCGAGAGCGGGTGAGTTACTGCTTGGTGTGGGGATCCCGGTCGAGCAGCATTACGGATTAATGAGTGAAGTGGCACCGGGTTGGAAATTGCGGGTGTTATTGGCACAGGTATTGTTTTCTGAGCCCGATATCATGTTGTTGGACGAACCCACTAACAACTTGGATATCAATACGATTCGTTGGTTGGAAGAAGTGCTTAACGAACGTAGCTGCACCATGATTATCATCTCTCACGATCGTCATTTCCTTAATAGTGTATGTACGCATATGGCCGATTTGGATTATGGTGAAATTCGTCTTTTCCCTGGCTCTTACGATGAGTATATGACGGCAGCAACACAAGCTGCAGAGCGCCTGTCGATTGATAATGCGAAGAAGAAAGCGCAGATTGCTGAACTTAAATCTTTTGTGAGCCGTTTCTCGGCTAACGCCTCTAAGTCGAAGCAAGCTACCTCACGCGCGAAACAAATTGATAAGATTAAACTGGCGGAGGTAAAGCCGTCTAGCCGTCAAAATCCCTTTATTCGTTTTGAACAGGATAAAAAATTACACCGTCTGGCGGTCGAAGTGGGTGGCTTGGGGCAGACCTTTGATGAGCAATTGTTTGCAGACTTAGATTTGATGGTTGAGGTAGGTGAAAGAATAGCGATTATCGGACCTAACGGTATTGGAAAAACTACCTTGCTACGATGCTTGGTGGGTGATCTAACCCCAACTGCGGGGGATATTAAATGGTCAGAAAATTCTGATATTGGCTACTATGCCCAGGACCATGCCAGTGATTTTGAAGAAGATGAAACGCTGATAGAATGGATGGCACAATGGGGTCAGGAAGGCGATGACGAACAAGTGATTCGTGGAACCCTTGGGCGTTTGTTATTTTCACAGAATGATATTGATAAATCGGTGAAAGTGATTTCGGGTGGTGAGCAAGGGCGTATGTTGTTTGGAAAAATAATGCTACAGCGACCAAATATTCTATTAATGGATGAGCCTACCAATCATATGGATATGGAATCAATTGAGTCACTTAATTTAGCGCTGGAAAATTATGAAGGCACGCTGATGTTTGTGAGCCATGATAGAGAATTTGTATCCTCCGTAGCGACGCGTATCATTGAAATTACGCCAACGGGAATTGTAGATTTTCATGGAACGTATGACGATTATCTAGCAACTCAAAAGAGTTAAGTTTGGGATTGGTTCACCTACGATAAATGGCAATTTTGTATCGATATTTGTCGTAGGTGAATGCTTAGGCCGGTAATGTCACTATTTTCCAATAGCAATCGACTAGCTCAATGACTTCTAGAAAGCTGTCTTTTATTTCAGTTTTGACAATGTACCCTGCAACATGTTGATCATAGGCTTTGGTTTGATCTTGATCTGCAGCAGAGGTCGTTAACACAATAACGACGGTGTCACTCAACTCAGGGTCTTCGCGCAATGCGGCTAGAAACTCCAGCCCGTTCATGCGGGGCATATTTAGGTCTAATAGAATAAGATAGGGTTTCTCTAATTTAGTTTTTCCATTTTCCCCCCGCATAATCTCTAATGCTTCGATACCATCTTTGGCGCGAACAAGATTGTTATCCAGTTTTAATTTTTTGAAAGAGCGTTCTATTGCCATGGCATCAATATCATCATCTTCGACGATGAGCAGCGTGGCCTCTTTTCGTGCAGTAGTCATAAGTTATCCTGTGTTTCTATTTTTATTATCATCGGCTTTGATCGGATTTAAATCGTACGGTTGTGTTTTGGTGGGTTGCTCGTTGTTCACGAGTTTCGCAAGAATATCAGGGTGCTCCAATAGCGTTGTCATCTGATTGGCGGGCAGTGGCTTGCCAAAATAGAATCCCTGTAAAAGATCGCACTCCATATCTCGCAAGATAAGTGCCTGATCTTTCGATTCAATACCTTCGGCAACAACGGTCAAGTCCAATGCATGGGCCATCATGATAACGGATCGTATTAGTTTTTCACTTTTCTCATTGTTACCGACTTCATTAACGACAGAAATGTCGATCTTCAATTTATTAAGGGGAAAATTTTCCAAATGTCGAAAAGAGGTATAGTCTGTGCCAAAATCATCAAGCGATAATCGAACATCCGATGAGCCAAGTGGATATAGCTGCTGTGCTTGGGATAGGTCATGTATAAATGTATGTTCGGTAAACTCCAGTGTTAGGGTTTTTGGTGGGATTTGGTATTTCCGTAAAACATTGTGGATGTTACAGGTGAATTTTTGATGTCTTAGTTGGCATGCAGAGATATTGACAGATAAACGTAGATCATTGCTGATTTTTGTACTTCTGAGCCATGTGGATAGTTGCTTGCAGGCCTCTTCAATAATCCAATCGCCAATGTCATCCATTAGCCCGGTGGTTTCTGCGATAGGCATAAAGTCGAGTGGATAGATAATGCCTCTAGTCGGGTGGTTCCAGCGAATGAGGGCTTCTATTTCTTCAATGAGCCCACTCTTAGGGTTAATTTCGGGATGATAGTAGAGCTCTAGCTCATTTTTATCTAATGCGTCAATCAAATCACTTCTGGTATGAGCAAAGGAATCGGCCAATTGCTGTAGGCTTTCTGAATAAAAGTGATAAATGTTGCGGCCACTATTCTTGGCTTTATACATGGCCATATCGGCGCATTTAATGAGGTCATGGGCGGTATGGGCACAATGAGGGTAGGTGGCTATGCCTAGACTTACAGTGGTTTGCACGGGTTTACGATAGATGATGACCGGTTCTTTCACAATATCGAGCAGCTGTTGAGATATTTTTACGAGCGAAGATTTGTCAGAAATCCCTTCAATCAGTACTGAAAACTCATCGCCACCTAGGCGCCCTACGATGTCTTCCCCACGAATGGATGCCTGAATCCTTTGCCCAATAATTGTCAATAACTCGTCGCCTGCCTCGTGGCCTAAGGTATCATTAATACTTTTAAAGTTATCCAAATCGATAAAAAATACCGCAAAGTGTGAGTGGTCCCGTTTTGAGCGAATGATAGCTCGCTTTAAATTCTCAATAAATAGAGAACGATTGGCCAGACCGGTGAGATCATCATGCTGTGCGATAAACCGCATTTGCAGGGATATCTGTTTGCGTTCTTTTGAGTAATTGATAGCACGGACTAAGGAATTGCTAGTGATTTCTGATTTTAAGAGATAATCTTGTGCGCCTTCTTTTAGGCATCGGAGCATGGTATCTTCTTCATCGACTCCGCTTAATATGACGATGGGGGCATGACTGAGTAACTCGGCGTGAATCTCTTTTATAAGTTCTAATCCGTCTTGGCCTCCAAGATGATAATCAAGTATCAGGCAGTCGAATTGTTGTTTTCCAAGAAGTTGTATCGCTTCTTGGTAATCTTGTGCTTCTACCACATCAAAAGGTACGCGTGCTCGACTTAAGGCTCGAATCACAACCATGCGATCCAGCGTGTCGTCGTCGACAAGGAGAATTTTTGAGGGTGATATCGGTGTGGTAGTCATAGCGATGACTGCTTTTGAATCGGCGACGAGAAACTAAGATTAGTCGGCTTCTTAATCCAAGTAATGAAGAATACCGTATTTTGGCCCTTACTGGATTGAATCCTTATTTTACCACCGAAAGATTCCACGAGTTTTTTGACCATGGCTAGGCCCATTCCGCTGCCTTCGATTTTGTCTTTTGATGTGAGGCGCTCGAACATACCGAATATTTTTTGGTGAAACTTTTCCTCTATACCAGGTCCATTGTCTTCTACAGCGATCAGAATCTCGTCTTTAAGATCATCGATCCTAATCGAAAGTGTGCCATTTTCTTTATCGTTATATTTGATTGCATTGGTAATAAGATTGCGAAGAATAATGGAAAGGGGAGTCGCTACTGTCTCAATCGGTGGTATATCACAGGCGATCTGGAGAGAAAATGTATCGGGTGGTGTTGATTGTGCGTAGAGATCATTTATGAGGTGTGGGATGTCTACGAGTTCAATGTTGGAATCTAATTGTCCGACACTGGAATATTCCAGTAGGTCATCCAATAAATACTGCATACGTTGAATGCGAAGGCGCATAAGCTGGACATGATTGATGACGCAGTCTTTGTCCTCAATGTCTTCCCATATCCAGGTGGCTAGATTATCAATGCCACGCAGTGGCGCTTTAAGGTCGTGAGAGGCGATATAGGCAAATTGATTCAGTTCTTCGTTAGATCGGGTGAGTTCGAGCTCGATGAGACGACGATCATTAATATTCGAGATACACAGGATAATAAAACTATCCTTTTCATCAAAGTGAGATATGCTCACTTCAACAAATAATTCTGTCCCGTCCTTACGGGTGATACTGATGTTTTCTCTTTTTCCAAGGTGCAAGGGTTTTGGTGTGTTGCCAAACACTCGATGCTGATTTTCCAGTATCGCTTGTAAGTTTATTGATACTAGATTTTCGATGCATATATCGGTGACTTCGTCTTTTGCATAGCCGAATAATTCAGCCGCCGCAGTATTGATCAGTAGTATTTTATCATCGTATCCAATAGTAATAATGGGTTGAGGGATTGCCTCAATGATTGCGGAATATCCATTATTCTTATTGCTGTGTTCATTAGTTGAGCTAGTCTTTTTGGGTGCGGCCATAGTCATTACAACGACTCAACAGGTTGAGATGAATTTTTTAGCCAACTAATAATCATTTTTGTACCATTGCCTATTGAGGAATCCACGCGAATAGTACCGCCTTGAGAGTTGACTATTTTTTTGACAAGTGCGAGGCCAATGCCGCTGCCTTCCACAATATCCCTCGGTTTTAACGTTTGGAATACTTCGAATACTTTCTCGTGATATTCTTTCGCAATGCCTGGTCCGTCATCCTCGACGATAATCTCAATATAGTTATCACTATCCTTTACGTGCAATGTGATCGTTCCTTGATGAGTATCGTGATGTTTAATAGCATTTCCAATAAGATTGCGGAGTGCCGTTTCAAAAGGGGCGAGGGCAGTTTCAAAGTTATCAATACTGCCTTTTATTTCCAGAGTAAACCCCGGTGGCGGTGTGCAAAGTTCAAATACTTGCTGCCCTAAATCGTGTATGTTGATACTGGTGCTACTTAATGGTTTTTTCCCTACGCTTGAATAATGGAGTAAATCGTCCAATAACTTTTCCATGCGTCTTATGCGTTGATGCATTTTGGGGATATGTTCATTTAGGGCTTCAGGATCCCGTTTATCTTCTTCTATCCATGTTGCTAGATGGTCAATGCCGCGTAAGGGTGCTTTGAGGTCGTGTGATGCAATATGTGCAAACTTATCCAACTCATCATTGGAACGTTTTAATTCTAGAGTGTAGCGCTTGAGCGCTACCTCTGCGATTTCACGGTCATTTGCTTCTTGTTCCTTGGCTCGATAGGTATGGATATAATCAACCAGTAATCCACAAAAGGGTACGACGTAGGCAAATATTTTTAGAAAATGGGCGATGTTAAAATGGTGATCAAATAGGGCGCTGGAGCCAAACGCCATATGTAACTCGACGACGGCCTCTGGAATCATAGCAATGATGAGAGCGTGTGCGAAAACGCTGGGGCGACGTTTATAAAAATAGGGAAATAATACCAAGCCTGCGAAGGTGAAGAGTATGAGTGGTATGACATCGTAGGGCCGCGTTATCAGACTGTTAGGGTATTGGGTTTGCGGTAATGAGTCACTGACTGCGCAGTAATGGATGATGCTATAAGCAACAACTGCGGCGAAGACAAAAGCCACGAGAAGTGAGCGAATATTGGCTTTGTTGTTTTGGTCTGGTGCTCGGAGCAATAACAAGCTGACACCACCGATAAGGATAAGCGCGTTAAATATCCGACAAATTGCCCACGTGAAAGGGATAAGATTTCGGTTGTCGGCGGCGGCCTCGATTAATCTATCAGCGGCTAGTGTATGAAACCCGTCCATGCAGCCAGCAAGAAACAATGCTGCGCCAATCACTGGGGTGGTGTAATCTTTGGACATTACATAATGGTTAAGGGCTAGGCAAACCGTAAATATGGCAGCACAAAAGGCAGTCCATTCCAACAGCGTATGGGTAAAGGCGCCTGAAAGCCGATAGAAAAAGGCGTCGAGTTGTTGATGGGCGGGCCACTGGGAAGCATCAATAAGATCAAATTTAACGGGGGTAGACCCAAAGTTCATACCGACTTGGGACAGCAAAAAAGGAGCGATACTAATCCCAATGACCAGGTACAAGAAATAAGGCGGCATCCGGTGGGTTTCACGAGAGTGGCTATGTATCTGTGTGCTAGTGTGTCCGTTACTCATCTACCAAGGCCCTTCGCTAGGCCGGTGGCTGATGCAGATCCATTGTGTGTTTGCCGCATAAAGGGTGAGAACCAAGTGTATTGAATATGCCCCACTCGACGCAAAGGGCTACTTACCTTTCAATATAGATTAGGTTCAAAGAAAAGCTATTAAATCGTACTAGTTACTGATTGACCAAGTAGGATGTGACGGCAGCAATCGTGCTGAGCGTTAAGGTGGCGCTGATTGCCATCATACGTATTTTGTTACGGAGTATGTTAGGTGCCGGTGTTAATTGTTGGGCCAGCGTTCTTTGTCCAGCAAATAACAATCGACAGCGCAGCTTGCCGTATTGAATGATGTCTTCATGATCAACAATCGCAGTATAAACGGGCTCTGCGTTTACCTTAAGGTGTTTACTTTGAGCATTGGCCATCCACTGCTTATCGATACACTCAATGGTGAGTGTTGGTGTGCTGGGTAAAAAATTCGATAAAAAAGCGGCTTTAGGGCTTAGGTCAAGTTGATAGCATGGGTTATCTTGTTGATTTGTCGACGACTTTTCTAAAGGTACACGATGCCCTTGTAGAGGCGGGCTTAAGATAATTAGTTCTGGCGTCTGTGTGTTTATTGAGGAATTGTCGGATAATCTGGTCATTGCTGTCCCTGCGTCTATGCACTCTACCACTCGATTCGTAAACTAACGAAGAGTGCGCCCCCGAACTTATTCGTTAATATGTCATATGTTAAGATGTGAATTGTCGCACACTTTATATTGATTCGCGACTGATTTAAGTCAGCTAGTAGATGTGGATTTTTTACTGTACTGATCTTTGATCATCTGGTTAAACGCTAGCACGGTATCCATATCAAATTGGCTACCAGCATAAGAATTAATCTCTTTGGTGGCTCTTAATAGTGAGCGTTTATAGCTTCGGTCTGCTCGTTCATTGGTGATGGCAAAAAAGGTATCGGCTAATGCTAATACTTTGGCTCCGTTGCATATTTGCTCACTACCTAATTGTCTAGGGTAGCCGTTACCATCAGGTCGTTCATGATGTTGATAAATGATCTCAGCAGCATCCTGCCAGTGGGGGATGCGGAATACCCATTCATAACTGACGTCGACATGTCGTTTAATTTCTTTTTCCTCGAGAGGAGACAATTTACTGTTTTTATTGAGTATTTCTCGTGGCACAAAGCTCATCCCTAAGTCATGTAGCAATACAGCAGTGGAGAGCTGGGTTGCATCGACAGGGGTGTCGAGGTAGTGATTTAGGCGTAAGCAAAATTCCAATAAAATACCTGAGCGAGCATCCCAATAAGGGCATATAGAGTCGATGCGTTGGCTGATACTGCGAAAGAAAAGAAGGTCTTTTCTTATATTTTCATTTTCGGGCGAAACACACTGCTGCTCTTGTGGCGCTTGTTGATATTCTTTGGGATCGCTTTTCTTTTCGACGATGGGTAATTCTTCGGCGAACTCCCCACCCAGCTCTCTAATGACCTCCGCGGCAAGTATTTCCGCATCCATCGGGCTAGCATCTTTCATGCGGACAAATAGCTGCTGTACTGTTTGCAGAGACGTCAGCTGAATTTCTGTTGCTTCAAGCATGGTTTCTGATTCAGTGCGCATTTGATCAAGGCTCATTAATACCGCTTCTTTCAGCATACTGGTGAATGCTAAGCGTTGGGCTCTGACTTCTGACATGACATCTTCTATACGGTGCATATATTCTGATAAAGGATCCAGTAAGCACATTCGAGCGTTGCCCTTGAGGGTGTGCACCGTGCGAAAAAGGCTATGAATGCACTGCTGTCCCACAGTGAGTGACTAAATAAGAAAGCCTGAATCTAAATAGATATAATGTGAGTGCGAACAAACGTTATAGCTATAAGGATTCAGGCTTTGTCACATAATAACACCGC